>TARA_R110000868_G_scaffold408293_3_pt1 | contig 35754 bp, 27 predicted proteins | sample TARA_R110000868 | Tara Oceans TARA_R110000868 (sample SAMEA4397489) | marine metagenome | biome: Polar Biome; feature: [SRF] surface water layer (ENVO:00010504); material: water (ENVO:00002006), including particulate matter (ENVO:01000060) such as... | depth 5 m | reverse complement strand
GTTTGAAGGAGACGCAAACCTGACCGGTAAACAAATAAATAATTCTGCTCCCAGAGGAGGAAGTAATGGAATTATGAGTCTGGAAATGAAAGACGGGATATTGGTCGGGAACAGAAATATTATACTTCGTAAAAATATTTCAAACTAATAAACACTTACTGAATAAATATGTTTCTTCAATGTTGAACTAAACTGGAGAGGCATGCCAAAACTAGATTTAACCCTTAATTTTTTATCAAAATATAAAGACCTAGGTCTACTAGTTTTACGACTTGGTGTCGGTCTTTCTTTTTTATTTTTACATGGGTGGGGTAAAATTTCAGGTGGTCCTGATCGCTGGATAGGACTTGGCAAAAACATGCCTGGTTTTGGAATAGATGCTATTTATATGTTTTGGGGATTTATGGCAGCATTCGTCGAATCAGCAGGAGCTTTATTGTTCGCTTTGGGCTATAAATATAGGTTAATGGCAGCACTGCTTTTTATAACTATGTTTGTTGCAACTATTTCGCATCTAGAAAGAGGAGATGGATTTAGAGGAGCCTCTCATGCTATGAAAATGATGTTCACCTTTTTTGGATTAATGATGATGAGCCCTGGAAAGTATAGCTTAGATTCGCTGTTGAAGAAATAGATAAGTCACAAATCAGTTTTTCTTTTTCACCAGTTTGGATAAAATTCTCATCACCTACTGCTTTGCTAAAGTCATTTATCAAAATAGAAATAGATTCTATTTTACTCCAACATTATAGGTTGCATGTGAGCCGGTTTTATTAGGTGGAAAGGTGAATTCAAGTTTAAATTTCGATTCAGTTTCAGCAGAGAAAGTAGCATCTAATTGCTGTAATTGTGAATGAATTAAATTTAAACCAAGATTTTTAGGCTTATTGAAGTCTATACCCGAATCAAAACCAACCCCGTCATCTTCATATGTTACTTTTAAATAGTCATTATGTGCGCCTAAAAGAACTTTGATTACACCTTCTTTTCTACCTCTGAAAGCATATTTAAATGAATTAGTAAAAAGTTCATTTAGCAAAAGCCCTAATGGAATAGCTTCATTGATGTTCATTTTATAATCTTCAATATCAATCTCAAAACTCACATTTTTAGTTTCATCTTTCATCGTGGCAGTTATCGCAGGTATTAGATTTTCTAAGTAGGTATGAATATTAATCGAAGTAAGGTCAGTAGATTTATACATCAATTCATGAACCATGGCAATAGAAATAATTCTGTTAATACTTTGGTCGAATGCAAAAGAGACCCTCTCATCATCCATTTCATAACTTTGTAACTGTAGAAGCCCAGAGACTATGGCAAGGTTATTTTTTACACGATGATGAATTTCCGAGAGCAAGGTTGTTTTTTCTTTTAGTGAATTCTCTATCATTTCTTCAGCTTTCTTTCGTTCTGTGATATCCTGAGTAATCCCCATCAATCGCTGTACTTTTTTATCTTTATCGACTATCGGAACAAATGACGAATAAAAGTAGGAACCAGTAGAAGATTCGAATTCGAATTCAGATTCAATACCATTTAATGCACGTTGAAGGAGGGTGGTTACTTTATCTTTATCTTTCTTAGAAACACTTTCAAGATAGGTTTTTCCAATCACCGTTTCTTCATTTTCAATAGAAAGCATATCTAGTCCAGCCTGGTTCATGGAGATCAACTTACCCTCTAAATTTATTTCATGAATGCAGTAAGGTGAGTTTTTTACTAAGGTTCTATACCGGTATTCGCTTTGTTTTAATTTTTCCTCAGCACGCTTTCTCTCTGTAATATCCTCTACCAACGACATTACCGCATTCACAGTGCTATCGTCATTCTTAATAACAGTATTATACCATATACAATCAATAACCTTTCCTGATTTTGTATGATTTCGGTTAAAGGAAACATTCCAATCGACATTACCACCAGAGAGTTCATTAGCTATTACCTTTGTTTTTCCCTGATCTTCTTCATAGATCAGATCAAAAGCATTTTTTCCTATAATTTCTTCTTCAGACCAACCAAAAATATCATCACATCTTTTCGACCATTGGGTGATATCCAGATTCTTATCATACTCAACTACCCCGAGAGGCGAATTATTTAAATGAGTCTGTAATTGCAGCAAGACTTGTTGGTGTTTTTTCTCTGCTTCTTTTTGCTCACTTATGTTAATACCTACCCCGAGCAAACATTCTTCACCTTTGTAATTGATGGAAGCACCAGTAAAATAAAAAGGTACTTTGGAGCCGTCCTTAGATACAAAATTTGCCTCCACATTATCTTCTCCAGAAATAAAAACATTCTCAATTTTCTGTTTGAGGAGCTCTTTTTCATCATCAACAAAAAAGTCAAGAGGGTGTACAGATTCCATTTCTTTGGCTGAATATCCAGTAACTGTTTCAAAATTTTTATTCCATCTCAAAAATTTACCTTCCTTGTTGTATAAATAAAAGATACCGGGCAGGCTATTAATAATAGAATCAGACAAGCTTTTTTCGAGCATGATTTCTCTTTCTGCCATTACACGTTTGTCGATATTAGCTACAAATGCTGTTAACCCTACTATTGTTCCATTTTTAGAAAGTATAGGTGCAAACCTATTTTCCCAAAAAGCTGGGTCACCGTTTTTATTCTTAAATTCTCTTATATAATCAAAATGTTCTCCTTTAAAGGCTCGGTCAAAATCGGTTTTAAGAATTCTGCGACTCTTTTCATTAGGAATAATTTCAAGCATATTCATCCCTTTTTTTATATCAACCCCAAGAAGATTTTTCATAATCTCTTTATGAGAAATAGAAAATGCCAAGTATTTATAGTCTAGATCAAGCGAAAAAATGATCATACTTTTAGGGCTTTTGAATATAGACTCCATTAGCTCTGAGTTGAGCTTATATTTCTCTCGACTTTGCAAAAGCTCGTTAGATTTTTCTTGCAATAATTCTTCCAGATCTAAAGGCTTTCTAAACAGTTTGGTTGAAAGCATTCCAAGAATAATGGAGCCTAAAAGAGACGCAATCAAAATGGAAAGAAGAGTATTAAAAGGGATGTTATTTCCAACTCGTGTCGCATAAAGCCTCCAATTCCCTTCAGGAAACCTGACAGACTCAAAAGTACCCAACTCTACTCCCTGCCTAATGGGTAGAAAAAATTCTTCCACATTGGTATTAGGGTTAATTTTAGCTAACTGGAAATAGTACGTTTCTTCCGGAAAAGTGTTGATGCCAGAGTTCTCTATTAACGTTTCCAGATAAAGAACAACAGCAGAATACCCCCAAATTTCATCATTAACTATAATTGGTATTCGCCCCACAACAGCCATGCCGCCTTGTCTTAATTCAAAAGGACCTGCAAAGTAAATGGTTCCCAGTTCAGCAGCTTTAAGTACTTCTGCATTTACATTGGGATCACTTAGTATATCATACCCAACAACAGACTCATTTCCTTCCAGCGGGTATACATAGGTTATGATTCCATCTGGTACCAGTTCCAAAACATCAACGCTGGTTGTGTTTTTGAGAATTTGCTTGGCAACTCTCTCAAAATTAACCACCTCACTTTCTGCATTCACAGTGAGTGCTAATGTTAGGGCACTGTTATAAGACTCCTGAATGGTTCTTTCAATATTCTGCTCTATAAGGTCTAAGACGGTATTCAGATGTTGCCTTTCATACTGGATCAAGATCTGATATCTCAAAACTGAGATTGTCACTCCTATTAAAAAAAGGCAACATCCTAATAGCATGCCCTTTAACTCGGGTTTACCAAAACGTATTTTTATTGTTTTTTTATTAAGACTCATATTGATAGAGTAGTAAACCTATAGCTTTTTTAAAACAAAACTCCTTATTTAAATAGAAGTTATTTCTATATAAAAATAGGAGAATAAATGAGAAATAAAATAGCTAAAGAACTCCGCTTTTAGTCTCTGATTATCTTTTCACCTTCTCCCAATAAAATAAACTGTTCATCGCCAACTGCTTTATTAAAGTCATTGATTGGATCATCATGTCCGTCGTCAGCAAGAGGGAAAGTCCCAAAATGCATTCCAATACTATATTCAGATTTTACATCTTTATGGATTTGAACCGCTTGAGCAGGATCTACATGAACAGGGCTCATAAACCATCTAGGAATGTATGCACCAATTGGGATGAGTGCCGTTTTGATGGGTGCATATCGTTCTCCTATTTCGGTAAAGAAATCGTTATATCCGGTATCTCCTGCAAAGTAAATATTTCCTTTAGGTGATTTAATAACGAAACCTGCCCAAAGAGTTTTGTCTCGGTCGAACATGCCTCGGCTAGAAAAATGCTGAGCTTGAACGGCTGCAATTTCAACCGAATTAGATGCTGAAGTTTCTTCCCACCAATCCAAAGAAATTGTATTCGAAATACCTTGTTTATTCAAGTATAAATCAACCCCAAGTGGAGTAATAAAAGTAGGGTCAAATTTTTGTTGTATGCGTTTGATAGTCGCAATATCCAGATGATCGTAATGATTGTGACTCAAAAGCACGAAATCGATTTCGGGTAAGTCATCAAACTGAATACCCGGGGGACGCATACGTTTTGGACCCGCAAAACTAAAAGGAGAAACTCGCTTGCTGTAAACGGGATCGGTTAGGATATTTAGTCCGTCGGTTTGAATTAAAAACGTAGAGTGATTGACGTAGATAATAACCTGCGTTGAATCGGTTATTCTTGCAGCTGGTTTTGGGCCGAAGGTTACATCTTTATCTAAAAGCTCAGTCCATTCTCCGGGTTTTCTGGAAGTCATCCATTTAAGAAGCTGAGTAAATCCTTTCTCTTCATATCCTGGGCCATTCAGGAATTTGGTTCCATCAAAGTGATCCGTTTTCTCACCTCCATAGCCCGGCGATGATGTCCATGATCCAATACCCAATACAATAAGAATAAATACCCCGAGGATAACTGATATAATCATAACTGCTTTTTTAAATACTCCCTTTTTCATCATGCATCTAAAACTGGAAACTAGTATAGAGCATTCCTACCAAGTAATTTATTTATTCTGCCTAAAGCTATTTATCCAAGTGATACCTAAGCGCCATTTGGATACAGATTTTCAATTCTTTTTCTGGGATGGGATCTTCAACAGGAATCAGAATAGCGCGATTTCCTTCAAACTGCAGCTCATCAGAAAACATCGTTCGATACGTTTCTACCAGAGATGTATTACAATTCACATAGATTCCGATTTGATTAGGATCTCGCTCTTTCCAGTCCATGCGAACCGTGGTGCCACTTTTAGGTTTTGAAGTGAGATAGGCTGGTTCACTCCATTTCAGCGTCTCGGTAATCTGCCCAACACCGTCGGTATGTTCAGCTACCTGATAAATCAGGTTTCGAAGGTCGTTCATTTTTGGTTTGATGTGATCGGGATAGGAGTCGAATTTTTCTTTAACAGATGGTTCCATAACCGTTTTATTGATTCAGGGTTTGTAACGTTAGCCAATATAAGCGTTGCCACTGACAACCCTATGTCAATGGTGCCGGAAGATTTGAAAATTACACCTGCTGATTTCAGGGTCATCCCTGCGAAGGCAGGGATCTGGAGCTTAATACACAAGAATTGCCTTACTTTTGACTCTGGATTCCCGCCTTCGCGGGAATGACTAGAAATGGATTATTTAGATTAACCTCGTCCTCCTTCGGAATGTAAATTTTAAGCTTTGCCTCAACAGAAGCAGGAGTTTCTGAGAACGCATCACGTAGCAGAGTTACGTGATGAGGGAAATGATTCTTGTTCGTATATAGTAACTTTACCACAATACTCACATTTCATTTCAAGCTTTTCAAATTCGGCATCCCAGCCATAGTTCGTATTACAATTTTCACATTTAAGTTTTCTAGGAAGTCTACCGTATTCTTTAAGTAGTTGAAAAGGATGAAATAAATAAATAATGAATCCAATACTTAGGAAATTTATACCTAATTCTGAATAGGGTAATGGACTACTAAACCAGAATGTAAAATCTGTAGAAAAGCTGAAACTAAACGCCCAATCAGGATATGAATTCAGAGTAAATGTAATGGATAAAGGAGACAGCATTGTATATGAAAACCATGGTGTCGCAAAAAAGAGAGTTTGAAAACCCAGACCTAATATAGATAGTAGAAAGCCACGTTGTTTATAGTGCCACAAAAAATAACCTCCAAACACCAGTGACAATGAAGGAAATAAGAATAGAAGGCTAAGAATTGCAGCAAAATAATTTTCAAGACCGATATTTAAAGTGAAGTACCCAATTATCTTTACGGTCAGTAAAACGCCTCCAAGAACTTCAAACAATGCTATTAAGCGAAACGAGTTGTTTTTCAAAATGTGGTTAATTCGGCTAACGTTCGGATAACATCCAAAATAATTTTGTAGGGACTTCCCCGCTCAACGGTCTATTAAGATATAGGTATTAAAATAATTATCAATGGTATGGCTAAAAGTAAGCTCCTAACTTCAGTAAGGGAAGAAATCAGATGTAGAATCACCCCTTCATCAATTCCTCAATCTCACGTATCTCTTTTGGCACATTTGTAAGGTTTTCATAGCCATTTTCGGTAACGGCAATGTTGTCTTCAATGCGAATGCCGCCAAAAGTAAGCAGTGATTTCACTTTTTCAATATTCAAGAATTTCGATTTTTCAGGATCTTCCATCGCAGGTTCAAGAACCGCAGGTACAAAATATATACCGGGTTCAATAGTAATTACCATTCCGGGCATCAATTCACGGCGAGCTCGCAAGAATTTGATTCCTGGCCGATCTATTTTCTCCACACCTTTAGGATACCCGCCTACATCATGAGTGTCTAATCCAAGGAAATGTCCGAGTCCATGAGGGAAGAATAAAGCAAAAATATTTTCTTCCATGATGTCATCGATTTCACCTTTTATAATTCCTAGTTTCTTTAACCCACCCATCATAATTCGAGCAGCCATTAAATGTAAATCTTCCATTTTTACACCTGGACGGATAGATTCAATTACTTCAGTATGAGCATTCAATACAGTTTGGTAAATGCCCGCTTGAATCTCTGTGAATTTTCCGTTCGCTGGAAAAGTTCTTGTGTAATCTGCAGCATAGCCATTGCATTCAAATCCGGCATCCATCAATAATAAATCGCCGTCTTTAATTAGACTGTTATTTTCCACGTAATGCAGAATAGATGCATTTACTCCTGAGGCAAAAATTCCATTGTAAGCATCTTGAAGTAATCCATTTTCGAGCTGAACTTTATTGAAGATCGCTTTGACCTCATATTCATTCATACCTGGTTTGATAGATTTCATCACTTCCAAATAAGCTAGATCATTGACGCGACAAGCTTCTCTCATTTGATCAAGTTCCCAATCCGTTTTCAACACACGGCAAAATGTAAGGGCATCAACTAGAGCATCGGTCTCAACAGTAAATCCTCTATCTAAGTCCTCAATGAACTCAGCCTGTTCATCGGTTAAGCAATACACTGTTTCAGGTTTAATAGAATTTAAAACACTCAGAACGTCATTTTGATAATGTAAATGGTCTGGATTGTATTGCTCCTGATATTGCTCTTTCGTTTTTACATATCCATGCCAAACCGCATATTGAGCATCCCGTTTTGGCACAAATAAGTGATATTCTTCCGTCTTTAAATCTAAGATTAAAGAACAATCGGCTTCATTTGCTCCAGTCAAATACCAAAAATTAGATTCTTGTCGGAATGGAAACTCATAATCCGTTTTATAACGGTACATGGTTTCAGCTCCTTGAATAAATACAACGCCACTTTGGTTGTCATCAAATAAAGAGAAAAGTTTTTCGCGGTGTAGGTGATGCATATCAATGTTCAATTAAAAATGAAGAATTAATCAATATAGAATAGGGAATTGGACAAGTAATTTCGAGTCATAAATGTTGGTATAAAGTATTCAGGATCGGAGTTTTTGACCTCTCCCTTGTTCCCTCTCCTTCTTAACGAGAGGGAGACTCATTAAATAAGTCCGAGTTTGATAAAAGAGTTCTCCTCCTTACTAAGGAGGAGACAGAGGAGGTCAAAGAAGGAGTAATATTACCCTCTTTTCATCTTATCACCATTTCCAACAAATACTCCAAGAAAACCTTCCTTAAAAGTAACAACAGCTTCTTGCTCGGTAATTTCATTGGAAGTACCATCCTGACCACCCATTTCCAGTACACTATTGGTTAGAGGGTAAAGTACTCCAGAGGAGGTGAATTCTTCAACAGGATTTCGGACTGGGAAAAAGGAAATAATAGTTCCAACAGGGAGATTGGGTTTATAAGGAGACTGAACTAAAAAAGTATCACCATAATCATCTCTGAAAATAATCTTCTCAAACTTAGACCAAAATTGCTGAAGAACGGACATGTTTTTTAAAGTATGATCAATACGCTTCCCCAAAGTGCCAAGAACAATACATTGGGTTGCTCCTTTCTGAAGTGCATAGTTTAGAGCTTTTTCCAAATCATTGGTTTCCTGATCCTCATCTTTAATTACATTTATTCCTTTGTGATTGGTGTAAACAAAACTATCTAAGTCGCCAATAACAACGTCGGGAGTAAAACCATAACCAATAATAGCATGACCTCCACTATCTGCTCCAATGACAATATCGGCGACTTCAATTTCCTGTTCTAATAAGTTCTTCTTTGGAGGAGTTCCTCCGGCTACAATAAGTGCGTTCATTTTTTTAAAATACTGATATATATTTGTCAATTCGAACCCGAATATTTGGGCGAGAAATCTAAAAAGGTGTGTAGATTTTCTGATCTTCAGTTTCGATTATTCATTCGAGATGACAGAAATAATTATGGATTAGTTTCAGAAAAGAAATGTAATTGCTTCCTGATAAGTTTATTTTTGGGGAAAGGAGTTTTATGTTTTCAGATTTTATTTCAAAAGTAACACAACACGAGAAAGTAGCAATCTTTTCACACGTTCGTCCAGATGGAGATTGTCTGGGCTCTCAAATAGCGCTGTGTTTATGGCTTCAAAAGAATGGAGTTGAAGCAACGGCATTTAATGAAGATGATCCCGGTGATAACTTAAGATGGTTACTAGACTTCTATCCAGTTGTAAAACCTGAAGGTTCAGACCTTGCTAATTTCGATGCATTTATTGTTGTAGATGGAAATGCGCTTCATCGATTTGGAAGTTCGGCGGAGAAATTGGAATCTTTTGGTAAGCCGATTTATATGATTGACCATCATCCCCAACCAGATGATATTTTTGAAGAGTATGTTTCACGGGCAGATTATTCTTCAACCTGTGAGTTGATTTACGAACTTTTCTCAGAGCATGATTTGAATCAAATTGATGAGCAATCTGCAAAAGCGATGTATGCGGGAATTGTTACTGATACTGGTTCTTTTCAATTTGATAGTGTTACTCCGAACACACTAAAAGCAGCATCAACTCTGTTAGAGAAAGGAAATTTTAAACCAAATGAAGTTGTCGAGCGGATTTATTCAACCAAAACACTCAATCAAATTCACTTGTTAAGTCGGGCTTTGGAAACGATAAGTTTGTATGCAAACCAACAAATTGCAATTATCTGCGTTACCAAAACCATGTTTGAGGAAACAAGTACGAGCAAAGAAGATACAGAGGGTTTTGTAAGTTACCCGTTGAGTATTGAAGGAGTAAAAGCCTGTATTTTGTTTCGCGAAGATGGTGAAGGAATAAAGCTAAGTTTACGATCTCGCAGTGAAATTGACGTGAACAATTGGGCTAGAAAACTAAACGGAGGCGGCCATAAAAAAGCAGCGGGAGCTTGGCACTCTGGTCCGTTAGAAAAAGCTATTGAAGAAGTAATTAAGCTGGGAGAAGATCAGCTGTAGAACCTAAAAAATGTACTGTATGAAGTTAACTGTTACTATTCTTTTTTGTTTTCTATTTATAACAACGCAATGCACGAAACCAGATATTGGTGCCAGCGATACTATTGAAACATCATTGAGCGCTGCATCTTCAGATGCCGAACTGGAAGTAGCTGAAAAGAAAGAAAAGGTTGGTTCTGATTCAGATGAATCAATTTCAAAGAGCAGGCGAAATGCTATAACTAATGCTGTGGAGAAAGCGAGTCCTGGAATAGTCAGTATTTCGGTAACGGAAATGCAAACGGGTTTTACTCGAAGTAATGATCCATTTTTTTCGTTCTTCTTTTCTAGACCAGTACAGCGTGAGGTTCAAAGTATGGGTTCAGGATTTATTATAAGTGAAGATGGGTTAATTGTGACCAATCAACATGTAGCCAGTAAAAGTGCTAAAACAATAATGGTTTCCCTCGAAAATGGAGAAACATTGGAGGCTGAACTTCTTGGTTCTGATGAGTTAGCTGATTTAGCTCTACTCAAAATAAAGTCTGATCGCAATGATTTTCCATATGTCGAGTTTGCGGATTCTAAACAAGTTATGGTCGGCGAATGGGCGATTGCTATGGGTAATCCATTTGGGTTATTTGCGGATGGTCAGCCTTCGGTTACGGTTGGGGTAGTAAGTGCTACAAAAAGAGATTTCAGACCCGATCCCAATGAACCAAGACTGTATATGGATATGATTCAAACTGATGCAGCCATTAACCGGGGTAATTCAGGCGGTCCACTTGTAAATAGTGATGGCGAAGTAATTGGAGTGAATACTTTTATTTTTACTGGAGGAACCAGTAGCGGCTTCGTGGGGCTTGGATTTGCTATTCCTAGCGATCGAGTAAAGAAGATTATTGGTCAATTGAAAGAATCTGGAAGTGTTTCTTTAGAATTTGATCCAGGTCTTGAGTTTACGCCAATGACTACTCAACTTGTGTATCAATATGGGCTTCCAAGATTAGCAGGTTTACTTGTTACCAGTGTGAACAAAGACGGACCTGCATACGAGTGTGGGATTTTACCTGGAGATATTATCACGCGTATTGGTGAAGAACGAGTAGCCAGCGAAATGCACGCTTGGGCACTATTGCGAGAGTATGAAGAAGGAGAAAATATGAAGGTGTATTTGTTTAGAGATGGAAGTGAATATGAAGCAGAAATGACGCTTAGAAAAAGAGTAGCTGGTAGGTAAATTCAGTCCACTTCAATAATAGTAACAGACGCATTCAGTTTTGATTTGGCGTCTCCAGCAAAAGCACCAGTTACAGGCATTGTAAGTTCAGGGTTAAAACTAGTTGCTACTGGAATGTAATGTTCATCTGTAAGAAGTCCTGAGCTGGGATCGAGTCCTATCCATCCTGCACCTGGTAATAATACTTCAACCCAAGCGTGTAGTTCGTGTCCATCACCTAAAATGGGATTATATGCATATCCGCTTACGAAACGAGCAGCAAGTCCCGTGCATCGAAGCATCTCAATCAACATCCAAGAAAGTTCTTTGCATGATCCTGAAAGCTTATTGAAAGTATTTTCGCTTTCTAAAGTTACATCACGTTCCTTTCGTATGTACTCAAAATTATTAGCGATATACCTCAATAAATCAGTAATAAAAAGTATACAACTTCGGTCGCTTCCTTTTATACGCTCGGAAAGAAAAGAGGTGAAATTTTTAGAGCAAACCTTTGTAGGAAGAAATGGTTTTAGGTACTCTTTATGAGTATCGGGATAATGAAATTTGCTTTGGAAAAACCGAACTGGCGGATCAATAATGAAATGGAATGGATCAAAAGTCTCAAGTTGTAGATTTATTTGAGCCTTTATCTCTAGTTCTTTTAATGGCACAGGTTGCATCCAGACCTGAAAATAGGGATTGTTTTCTGCATCAATTCGCTCTGAAATACTCATTGGTTCAGGAGAGATACTAATGTCAAATTTAGAAAGTGTTAAATAAGATCTGCTTTGAGGCTTAAGGCGAATATAATGAGGCAGAAGACTTACAGCCTTAGAATAATTATAGCGGGTTGTATGAACAATGTTCAGTTCCAAAGCTAAGAACTTGGTACAATTTTATTTATTTGTGCTGGAGTCTTTTTAGAGAAAACATTTTCAAGTGCTTTACCAGGTAATTCATTTATCGTATCTCGAATCATTGAATTCCAAAGCTCTGACATATCTCGTAAATCAGATTCATCAAAACGGTGCTCTTGAATGAAATAAGAATCGTTTCTCATCATCACGGTATCAATCGGATATCCGACATCATTTGCAGAAATTTGGGTGGCGTCGAAAGAAAGAAAAGCACTTTTTAATGCATATTCTAAAGTCTCATCAAAAGTGATAGAACGTTTTAGAATAGGATGACCAGAACCTTTATTTCCAATAATCACGAAAGGTGTTCCTTGTCCAATTTCAATCCAATTTCCTTCAGGGTAAAGAAGAAATAACTTAGGAGAATCGTCATTCTCTAGCTGTCCACCAATAATGGCATGAAGGTTAAACCTGAAGCCATTTTCTTCAAGTGATGCTTTATCTTCCTTGGCTACTTGTTTTACTAAATCACCAAATTTACCAACTGTTTTATATAACTTGTTATAATTATCGCCCTCAGATTCCATCATTTCGCTGAAGTAAGTGATGGTTTTATCTCGAACTGAGCGAAGTCCAGATGTCATTATAAAAAAGCAGTTTTTATTTTTGTTTACAGTAAACACCTTTTTTGAAGAAGTTGTTTCAGTACCTGAAGTAATTCTGGTATCAGATAAGCCGACAAGGCCGTATTTGGTTTTAATGCCGAGACAGTAGGTCATTTATTGTACTTGTTCTTGGTTAGATAATGAGGAGCCAATTTTAAAAAAATTGTTATGAATGGCGTTTGAAATGTGGATTAATTTAAGTTGTATATCATCAAGAAATTCATGTAATCCTAAATTAATTACATCATTTACATCAGAATATTCTAAGTGTGCACAAAGAGCTCCTAGGTGCTTTTCAGCATTATTCCGATATCCTCTGGTAGGTGATTCTGAAATCTTAAGTAAACAATCTTCAGCTTCAATGAGACAGAAATAGATCGAGCGTGGGAAGAACTTATTAAGGACTAAAAACTCAACAATTTTAGAAGACTCAATATTTCCATAAATCTGGCGGTAAATATTAAATCCAGAAACAGACTTTAAAAGTGCCATCCATTGTAAAATATCAAGAGTTGTTCCGACTTCTTTTGGAGAAGGGAGCAAAATATGATACTTAACGTCCAGTATTCGAGAAGTCTTATCAGCACGCTCCAAAAATTGGCCAAGCCGCATAAAGTACCACCCTTCGGTTCGTGCTACACTGTTATCTGCAATACCATATAAAAGCTGAACTTTATACTTTACGTTAGTGATAAACTCACGGGGATCTTCTTGTTCCCAAACTTTTCTACTTACCCCTTCTTGTACAAAAAGGTAAACTTCATTTAACTTTTCCCAACTTTCTTTAGTGATTTTTTCCCTAACAGTTCGTGCATTTTCTCTTGCCTTCGTAATACTTGAGAACATTGAATTTGGATTTTCTAGGTCAAAAGCCAAAAAGAAAATCGTTTGTTTACGATCAAAGGTTTCAAATCGGTTTTTGTAAGCATCAAGATCTCCGGTGGCTGCAATTAAAGGCTGCCATTGCTCTTTTAATCCAGGAGGTAAATCCAACATTAGATTAAAATTCACATCAATAAAGCGAGCATAATTTTCTGCACGTTCTATGTAGCGACCTAACCAATAAATGGAATCAGCAACTCTACTTAGCATAAATCTGGACCATTTTAAGTTCATTAATCATTTAGTACCCAAGTATCTTTACTACCGCCTCCTTGAGACGAATTTACTACCAGTGATCCTTTTTTAAGAGCTACTCGAGTTAACGCTCCAGGTAGTACCTCAATATCTTCGCCATATAATATGAACGGTCGTAAATCGACATGTCGAGGTTCTATTTCGTTACCTACTAAGGTAGGTACGGTAGAAAGTGAGAGTGTAGGTTGGGCGATATATGTTCGCGGGTTCTTTTTTACAAGCTCACGAAACTTCGCATGTTCTTCTTTAGTAGATTTTGGACCGATCATCATGCCATAGCCACCAGCAGCGTTCGTTTCTTTAACCACTAAATCTTCAATATTTTCGAGTACATAATCTCGATCACTTTTCTCGGCGCAGATATAAGTTTTCACATTCGAAATTATGGGTTCTTCATCTAAATAATATTTTATAATTCGAGGTACATAGGCATAGATGGCTTTGTCATCAGCAACCCCAGTACCGGGTGCATTAGCAAGGGCTAGATTACCCTTTTTGTAGGCGTCAAATAATCCTTTTGCTCCAAGCATCGACTTTGGATTAAAAGCTAAAGGATCAAGAAAAGTATCATCAACACGGCGATAAATTACATCTACTTGATGAAGCCCTTTAGTGGTTTTCATGTACACCTTATCATTGTTAACCACTAAATCTTGCCCTACAATAAGTTCAATTCCCATTAAAAGAGCGAGATATGAATGCTCAAAATAGGCAGAATTATAAATTCCTGGACTTAGTAAACCTACAACGGGATTCTCTTTTCCCGAAAGGTGTTGAAGCATTCTAAGCAATTTGTTTGGGTAATCAGAAACTGGTCGAACATGAAGATTGTTAAAGGTATTAGGGAAAACGCGTTTCAATATTTCCCGATTTTCTAGGAGATAAGAAACGCCAGATGGAACGCGTAAGTTATCTTCGAGTACATAAAAATCTCCTTTCTCATCTCTTATTAAATCAGAGCCTGAAATATGGCACCAAATACTTTTTGGAGGTGTTAGCCCAACCAAAGGCTTTAAAAAATTACCACTAGAATAAAGCAAATCTTCTGGGACAACTTTGTCTTTTAAGATTTTTTGTTTGTTGTAAATATCATGGATAAAGAGGTTTAGGGCATGAATTCTTTGTTTAAGACCCTCCTCAACAATACTCCATTCCTTACCAGAAATAATTCTTGGAATAATATCGAGAGGCAGAATTTTTTCGATTCCTTTGTTCTCATGATATACGTTAAAAGTCATCCCCATGGAAACCTGAGCACGGTCAGTTGCTTGCTGGTATTCGAGAAGTTTTTCGGAGGAAATACTTTCCAACATTTTGTTGAAGGTTGAATAATGAGATCGACATTCCTTTTTTTCAGAAAGCATCTCATCATATAAGCCGTTAGCAGAGTAAGAGTTAGTGAGATTTATCACGATTAAAATTAAGAAAATTATCTTTTATGCCTAATAAATTAAAACAATATAAACGATCAGCCAATAATATTTTTGGTAAATATCAAATAAATAGTAAAAATGCTTAAATAATTAGAGTATGACTAATAATCTAATTATTTAAGGTTCGCGCGAATTTTTTCTAATAATTTCTTTGTAAGTAGAATTCCTTCAGCTGGTGATATGTGTTCTCCTTCATACTCAATTCCTACATAACCTCCATTAAATCCAGAATCTTTAATGATTTGAAAAAGGCGCATATAGTCTAGATTTTTTTCGTTTCCGTCGTCATCAAAATCAAAAGTTTTGGCACTTACACCCTTAGCGTAAGGCATCATTTCCTCTGTTCCTTTGTACACATCATATTGCTCTATACATGGTGCGTTCCACATTGCTCCATTTTCACGGGCGACGCAAAAATTTCCGAAATCAGGGAGAGTTCCAGTCCATTTACTATTTACTTGTTTCATTACTTCGGCAAGTCGGGCACCATGGGAGGAATGACTTCCATGATTTTCGACTATTACTGCAATTTCATTTTGGGCTCCAAATTCTGCGAGCTTTCCAAGTCCATCTACTGAAGCTGCAATCCATTCGTCGGGATCTTGTGCGCCGAATAAATTAATACGAATAGAATCACATTCGAGATATTTTGCGGCTTCAACCCATTTGTAATGATTTTCAACAGCCTTTAACCTCAACTTATCATCCTCTGAGGAAACTGGTCCCTCGTTATCAATCATAATTAACACAGAGCGAACACCATGTTCATCTGCTCTTTTTTTCAATTCTTTAAGATACTTTTGATCATTGGCTTTATCTGCGAAGAACTGGTTCACATATTCAACAGCGTCAATACCATAATTTTTTTTTGCAATTATCGGGAAGTCGAGATGATCCATCTCACCAGAAAAAATTTCTCGGTTATGGCACCACTCAGCGAGCGAGATTTTAAAACCAAAATCTTTATCCGGTTTTAAGAGAAAAGGTGATAGGGATGAGCTCATAATTGTACTACCTGCCAAAAAAGATGTTTTTTTAAGAAAATCACGCCTGGTACCCATAGGATTTATTTTTTGATTTAGATATTAAATAGAATCTAAACATTAGAGCCCTTTATGCAAATACAACCTAGAATGATTTATCTGAATTGGAAGAGTAAAACTAAAATGACAAAAGATTTTCTAAGTCTTTTGGATTTTCTATCTTATTGTGCAAAATTTGCTCAAAATCAATCAAAAACTAAAATTGTAAATGAAGGTTACTCTTAAAGACATCTCAGATGCTACGGGTTTTTCTATTTCCACAATTTCTAGAGCGTTAAGAGGTGAGGGACGGATTTCTGAAGAAAATAGGAAGAAGATACTAGCCTGCGCTCATGAGATCGGTTACCCTTTACCAACTAATGGAAGGGCAGTTCTTGAAAATCAACCCCCTTATATTGCTTTAATTACACAATTTAGAGACGGTGAATTCTATTCTTCTTTTGCATTGGGTTTTATGAAGGCTGCATATCAAAAAAAGGTAATAATGAGCTTGTTTAGTGTGGATCAAGACTTAAAATCCGTTTCAACCTTGATCGAGCAACTCCGCGTAATTGGATATACAGGAGCTATATTATTTACTCCTGAACTAAAAGAAGAGGAATACAAGCATATCCTTCATTCAACGCCGAGCGATTTCCCCATTATCTCTTGCTCAAATATCGATAATTCAGTTATCGATACCGTTACTTTTGATGCATATCAGGGTGCAACACTAGTTGCAAGGCATTTTCATTCCAAAGGGTATAAAAGCATTGGAATTATCGAAGGTCCAGCTGAAATGCCTGAATCAAGGTTTCGTTCAAATGGGTTTAACGATTACATAGTACACACAGCTAATGAAGAGATAGTTTGGAGCTATCGAGGAGATTATACTCTTGAATCTGGAACAGAAGCATTTAAAGCTTTTCATAAACTAGAAGAAAAACCAGAGGCTATTTTCGCTACTAATGATGCAATGGCCTTAGGTTTTATGGAGGCAGCAAGTGAGTTTGGCTATCAATTTCCAGATGATATAGCAATAGCGGGCTACGATAATTTACCAATTTGTGAAAACCACTATCCCAAAATTACTTCGGTGAATACGGATTATTCACGACTTGCAGTAAACACAATCGAAAATTTATTGTCTCGTTTGGGCAAATCAGACGAACATCAAGGGATAGTAAGTATGGTGCCGGTAACTCTAAAAGTAAGAAACTCTAGTTGAATAGAGCTTGCGCAAATTTTTATCAAAATTAAGAAAAATTTGCCCATTACTGTTTCTTTTTTACCCCTATTTAAATATACTTAATACCCTATCCTATAAACGGGGTTTGGTTGTATGATTTCTGTTTTCGTTTGAAGAGATATCATGTAAATGTTAGTTAATACTGCTGTTGGATAAGAATATTAAATTTTTTTGTATGTTTTTAGGTGTAGATTTAGGAAGCTCCTCTATAAAATTGTCTCTGTTTGACGCACAGAAAGGCAAAGTTGTTCATTCAATTTCTCATCCCAAGGAGGAACTTGCCATAAATGCTCCTGAACCAGGATGGGCTGAACAAGATCCAGAAATGTGGTGGAATAATTTTTTAGAAGGATATTCCATTCTGATAAAGGAAAGCGGGTTTGATCCAAAAAAGATTCAAGCAATTGGAATTTCCTACCAAATGCATGGTTTAGTGCTTGTTGATAAAAACTTAGAAGTTCTACGTGCCTCAATTATATGGTGTGATAGTAGAGCCGTTGGAGTTGGAAATAAAGCTTTTGATTCACTTGGTGAAGATTATTGTTTACCTCATTTACTTAACTCACCCGGAAATTTTACAGCCTCAAAACTTGCTTGGGTAAAACAGAATGAACCTGAAGTTTATAAAAAGGCATATAAGTTTATGCTTCCAGGTGATTATATAGCAATGCGTTTAACTGGGCAAGCAACAACAACTGAAACGGGACTTTCAGAAGGCATATTTTGGGATTTTCAAAACCGAGAAGTAAGTAAAGGGCTCCTAGATGAATACGGAATATCAGAGGAGTTAATCCCCGAAATTGTACCTGCAATCGGTGCGAATGTTAAGGTTCAAAAAAGTGTATCCGAAAAACTAGGCCTCTCAGATGGAGTAGCAATTACCTATCGGGGTGGCGATCAACCCAATAATGCGTTTTCATTAAATGTATTGAACCCAGGTGAAACAGCGTCAACAGCAGGCACATCCGGTGTGATTTATGCTGTAACTGATAAAAATGCTTATGATCAAAAATCGCGGATCAATACTTTTCTTCATGTAAATGATACTAAAGACGCACCAAGAAATGGTATTCTTATATGTATAAATGGAACTGGGATTTTATATAATTGGCTCCGAAGGATTTTAAATACAGGCAATGGGAATATCGATTATATTCACATGAATGAAATGGTCGATTCTGTTACTCCGGGCTCAGATGGACTTGTTTGTCTTCCATTTGGTAATGGGGCTGAACGGATATTTGAAAATAAAATAGTTGGCTCTCATCTTTTGAATATGGATTTCAATCGTCACCAGACAAGCCATATTTTAAGAGCCTCTGTTGAAGGGATTGTGTATGCTCTAAACCTTGGCTTTGAAATGCTGACTGATTTAGGAGTTTCACAAAAACGAATCCGAGCTGGTCATGCAAATTTATTCTTAAGTCAATCTTTTAGAGAAATTTTTGTCAATGTTACTGGTATTCCTTTGGAACTCTATAACACTGATGGTGCAGCTGGTGCAGCTAGAGGAGCGGCTCTAGGATCTGGTTTTTTTGCAAACGCAGAGGAGGCATTTTCAAGTCTTGAAAGAATTGCTGTTATCGATCCTGATCCAGAAAGAGTAAAAATCTATAAAGGTCTTTTTCAAGACTGGAAGCAGCAAATTGAAAAACATTCATTTTAACAATAAAGATAAACAGAATTAATTCTGACTAATTAAATACGCATATGAAACCACTGATTGGAGATAAGGAATACTTTAAAGGAATTGGAAAGGTCGAGTTTGAGGGAAAAGATTCAGACAACCCACTAGCATTTAAATACTACGATGAGAATAAAGTAGTAGCTGGTAAAACGATGAAAGAACATTTTAAGTTTGCAGTAGCTTACTGGCATACCTTAACAGGTACAGGTGGCGATCCATTTGGGCCAGGTACAAAAGAATTTCCTTGGGCTGTAAGTTCTGATCCATATCAAAATGCGAAAGATAAAATGGACGCAGCTTTTGAGTTCATTACAAAGCTAGGAGTTGACTATTACTGCTTTCATGATTTCGATTTAATTGGTGAAGGTAATACAATTGAAGAGTCTGAGAAACGGTTAGACTTTATTACAGACTACGCCAAAGAAAAGCAATCTGCTTCTGGAGTTAAGCTACTTTGGGGAACTGCTAACTGCTTTAGCAATCCGAGATATATGAATGGCGCGGCAACTAATCCAGAGTTTGATGTATTAGCTTTTGCTGGAGCTCAGGTTAAAAATGCACTTGATGCTACAATAAAGCTAGGTGGTGAAAATTATGTGTTCTGGGGAGGACGTGAAGGATATATGTCTCTTCTTAATACAGATATGGGTCGTGAAGTTGACCATTTTGCGAAATTCCTGCATATGGCTAAAGATTACGCTAGAGCTCAAGGCTTTAAAGGCACATTCTTTATCGAGCCAAAACCAATGGAGCCATCAAAACATCAATATGATTTTGATTCGGCTACAGTGCTTGGGTTCTTAACTAAATATGATCTATTGGATGACTTCAAATTAAATATTGAAGTTAATCACGCCACATTAGCTCAACATACTTTTGAGCACGAATTACAAGTTGCAGCCGACAATGATCTACTTGGTAGTATTGATGCAAATCGCGGTGATTATCAAAATGGTTGGGATACAGATCAGTTTCCTGTGGATGTATTTGAAATAACACAGGCAATGTTGGTAATTCTTCAATCAGGAGGACTTAAAGGTGGTGGTGTCAATTTTGATGCCAAAACTCGTCGCAATTCAACTGATTTAATGGATCTCTTCCATGCACATATAGGTGGAATGGATGTATTTGCGCGTTCATTGATGGCTGCTGATGGAATCCTAACAAAATCTGCCTATAAATCACTTCGTAAAGAGCGTTACAGTTCTTTTGATTCAGGAAAAGGTGCTGAGTTTGAATCAGGAAAACTTTCATTTGAAGATTTATACAATCACGCTAAAGCTAATCAAGAGATCGAGCAAAAAAGTGGTAAACAAGAACTCTACGAAAACATAATCAACCAATTCGCTTAAGAAAAATGAGTGTTTCTTCTTTTAGTCTTTCAGGTAAACTAGCAGTAATAACGGGTGGAGGAACTGGATTAGGTTTTGGTATTTCGAAGGCATTTCTTGCCGCTGGAGCCAAAATTATAATAACTGGAAGACGAGAGGAAGTCTTACAAGAAGCTGTTCAGAAATTAGGAAGTGGTGCAAACTTTATATCGAACGATGTATCGGATACCTCTTCACTTCCTTCCTTCGTTCAAGAAGTAGAAGATACCTTTGGCCCTATTGATATACTCGTTAATAACGCTGGAATAAACATGAAGAAATTTATTACTGAAGTTTCGGATGACGAGTTTCAGCGAATTATTCAGACCAATGTTAATGGGTTATTTTCACTAACTCGTGAAGTTGCAAAAAAGATGATTCCAAGGAAATCTGGCTCTATCATAAATATAACATCAATGACAGCAATTTATGGTATTTCCGATGTTACAGCATATACATCATCAAAAACTGCAGTTCTTGGGATGACTAGATCACTTGCTGTTGACCTTTCTCCAAAAGGAATTCGGGTAAATGCTATTGCGCCGGGCTTCATTGATTCTCCAATGCTTCGAAAGGCATTTAATTCTGATCCCGAGCGGAAACGTAAAGTACTTTCAAGAACTCCGATGGGTTCACTTGGGGAAGCTGATGATATTGGATCAGCAGCTGTTTATTTGGCATCTGATGCTGCAAAGTATGTAACTGGAATAAATTTACCCGTTGATGGTGGTAACTCAATAGGCTTTTAATGGTAAAAATTAAATTCAGCTACATCCTCTTTATAAGTCTATTTACAATAATTAGTTGTAAAGCATCAGCAATTCAAAACTTCCAAAATGGAATAGAGAATGAGGATGGATACGAGGCTTGGTTAAGATATGAACTTGTAGGGGATGATGATCTTCTGGCGCAATATCGATCTATGATCAATTCTGCGATTATAGCTGGAGACTCCCAGACTATACATGTAATCTTTGAAGAGCTTTCGGAAGCGCTACCGAGTCTTTTGGGTAAAAAAGTGCTTTTCAATAATACGTATTCAGACGAAGGCAACCTTATTATCGGAAAGCCAAATTCTTCTTTCAGAATTAAGAGCTTAGGTCTTGAAACGGAGTTAGGCCAAATAGGTGATGAAGGTTATATAATCAAATCTGTAGATATTGAAGGTATTAAGAATGTTGTAATTGTAGCCAATTCTGACTTGGGATTACTTTACGGAACATTTGAGTTTCTTCGCCAGCTACAAACCCACTCTGATATTTCGAATATCGACATTCAATCTTCTCCAAAAGTTCAATATCGAATGTTAAATCATTGGGATAATCTCAGCCGATTAGTTGAAAGAGGTTATGCTGGACTTTCACTATGGGAATGGGGTTCTTTGCCAGAATATAATAATCCAAGATATACTGATTATGCCCGTTTGAATGCTTCCATTGGAGTTAATGCGATGGCTGTGAACAACGTAAATGCAGATCCAGATATGCTTACGAATCAGTTTTTAGAAAAACTGGTTACAATCGCTGGGGCATTGAGACCATATGGTATAAAAGTTTTTATTTCAATCAATTATCAGGCACCCATTCATGTTGGAGGTTTAGAAACCGCTGACCCCCTTGATCCTGATGTTCGACAATGGTGGAAAGAAAAAGCAGATCAGATTTATGAAATGATTCCGGATTTCGGAGGATTTTTAGTAAAAGCTGATTCTGAAGGTGAACCGGGACCTTTTGCATACAATCGAAATCATGCTGAAGGAGCAAATGTATTAGCAGAAGCTGTTGAACCACATGATGGGGTAGTGATTTGGAGGGCATTCGTATATAGTCCTGAGCAAACAGATCGCTTTCGGGAAGCATATGATGAATTTTTTCCTCTTGATGGAAAATTTAATGACAATGTGATTCTTCAAGTGAAAAATGGTCCAATTGATTTTCAACCACGCGAGCCATTCTCACCATTATTCGGAGCCTTACCAAATACAAGCACCATGTTAGAACTCCAAATCACCCAAGAGTATTTCGGATTTGATAAACATCTGGCGTATCAAGGAGCACTTTTTGAAGAAGCACTGGATAATGATACGTATGCAAAGGGAGAAGGCTCTACTGTTGGAGAAGTGATTTCTGGTAATGTATTTGATTACGAATATACCGGAATGGCAGGTGTTGTTAATTTGGGGACAGATAGAAATTGGACAGGGCATCCATTTGTTCAATCAAGTTGGTACGCTTTTGGTCGACTGGCTTGGGATTATACACTTAGTGCTGAAGATATTGCTGATGAATGGATGCGAATGACATACACCAACAACAAAGAATTTCTAGATCCCATTGGAAAAATAATGATGGAATCTCGAGAGGCGGGGGTTAATTATCGTATGCCCTTAGGATTAACACATCTCTATGCTCAAGGTCATCACTACGGTCCTGCTCCATGGACAGCAAACCTTCCACGACCAGATTGGACGGCTGTATACTACCATAAAGCAGATAAAGAAGGTATTGGTTTCGATAGAACTGAAACGGGATCGAATGCAGTAGAACAATATCACGATGAAGTAGAAGAAATGTTTAGGGATGTTAAGTCTACTCCAGAAGAATACTTGCTATGGTTTCACCATGTATCTTGGAATTATAAAATGAAATCAGGTAATACCCTTTGGGAAGAACTTGTATATAAATATTACGAAGGTGTTGACCAAGTTCGTAGCATGCAAAAAAAGTGGGAATCCATCAAGCCACTAATTGATGAGCAGAGATTTGAGCATGTAAAAGCTTTATTAAAAATCCAAGAACGTGATGCAGTACGGTGGAGAAATTCGTGCGTTTTATATTTTCAAACATTTTCAGAACAACCAATTCCAGAAGGGTTGGAAATACCAGAACATGATTTGGAATATTATAAAGCGTTAGAAAAAAGTACGTACGTACCAGCGCCAAGGTATAACTAACATTCAAAAAGGAATTAAAAAATGAAAAAGGGACTATTAACACTCTTAGTATTCGCAGTAACTATAAGCTGCAGCTCTGGTCAAAATGAAAAACCGACCACATTAAAAGAGGCCTATAAAGATTATTTCTATATCGGAGCTGCGGTAAATACAAGTCAGTATATGGAGCAGGATGAACGTGCTAAGCCAATTCTGGAAACACAATTCAACTCAATTACTCCCGAAAATGACCTGAAGTGGGAACGAATTCATCCTGAACTAGATGTATACGACTTCGAAGGTCCGGATAAATACGTTGAATTTGGTGTTAAGAACAACATGTTTATTATTGGCCACACTTTAGTGTGGCACAGCCAAACACCAAATTGGGTTTTTGAAGATGAAAATGGAAATCCTCTTACTCGTGATGCTCTTTTAGCCAGAATGAAAGACCATATAACTACTATTGTAACGCGATATAAAGGTAAAATTAATGGTTGGGATGTAGTAAATGAAGCGTTGAATGAAGACGGGAGCATGAGAGAATCAAAATGGTACAATATCATCGGACCCGATTTCATAGAAAAAGCCTTCGAATATGCACATGCTGCAGATCCTGATGCAGAATTATACTACAACGACTATAATCTGTACAACGCCGCCAAAGCTGATGGTGCAGTAAGATTGGTAAAATCCATCCAGGAAAAAGGGATTCATGTTACAGGAATTGGGATGCAAGGTCATTATTCAATAAATGGTAATCCAAAACCAGAAGAAGTTGAAGCAAGTATCATAAAGTTTGGTGAACTAGGAGTTGTGGCTGTTACAGAGTTAGATGTTGATGTTCTACCCCCTGCTTTTGAATACATGGGAGCTGAGATTAGCATGAGAGCCGAATTACGAGATGAATTAAACCCGTACACTGAGAGAATGCCAGACTCTATCAAACAAGCTCAAATCAATTCTTTCGTAGACTACTTCAACATTTATTTAAAGCATTTTGATAAAATAAACAGAGTTACAACTTGGGGTGTAACCGATGGTGATTCTTGGAAAAATGGATGGCCAGTGTCAGGCAGAACTAACTATGCTCTTCTGTTCGATAGAGAAGGTAATGAGAAGGAAGTGGTAAATGTGTTAATGGAATTACCTTCCAAAAAGTAACAGCTCAAAAAAAAATAGAATAAAGTAGGAATTAGTATTGGAAAACATGATTTATAAAGATTCATCAAAATCTCCAAAAGACAGGGTAAAGGATTTACTATCCAGAATGACTTTGGACGAAAAAGTTGCTCAGATGATGGGTGTTTGGAATGATAAGAAGGAAACTCTTATCGATGAAAAAGGAAATTTTGATTTCAAAAAAGCATCTAAAGCGTATGCTCACGGGAATGGAATTGGTCAGATAGGTCGCCCAAGTGATGCAGGAAAAGATGAACAAGCAAGTCATGAAGCTGGTTTTAACGCCAAGCAAACGGTTGTGCTAACAAACGCAATACAAAAGTTCTTTATAGAAAATACTCGCTTGGGAATACCAGTCGTTTTCCATGAGGAATGTCTACATGGTTTAGCATCAAAAGGTGCTACAAGTTTTCCTCAACCTATAGGTTTAGGTGGAACATTCAATCCTGAATTAGTTGAAAAGTTATATGCAATGACTGCCGAAGAAGCACGGGTTCGAGGAGGTCATCAGGCTTTGACCCCAGTGGTTGATGTTGCCCGTGATCCGCGATGGGGACGTGTGGAAGAAACCTTCGGCGAAGACCCATTTCTGGTTTCACAAATGGGAGTTGCGGCGGTAAAAGGCTTTCAGGGAGATGCCGAATTCAATAACAAAAAGCATGTAATGGCTACGCTTAAGCATTTTGCTGCACATGGCGAACCCGAATCAGGAATGAATTGCGGACCGGTTAATATCTCAGAACGGGTACTCAGAGAAACATTTCTCATGCCATTCAAAGAAGCAATTGATGAGGCAAATGCAATAAGTGTGATGGCATCCTATAATGAAATAGACGGTGTTCCTGCTCACGCTAACGAGTGGTTACTTCGGGATGTTCTTAGAGAAGAATGGGGGTTTAAAGGCTTCGTAGTTTCTGATTATTATGCTATTTGGGAGCTTTTCGATCGCCCGGATACTCATGGCCATTTTGTAGCCAAGGATCGAAAGCAAGCGGCAGAACTGGCAATTAAGGCCGGTGTAAACATTGAGCTTCCAGAACCAGACTGTTATCCTCATGCTATTGATTTAGTAAATGATGGCAAGCTTACCGAAAAAATGATAGATGATCTCGTAAGGCCACTACTTTACTGGAAATTTAAAATGGGCTTATTTGATGATCCGTATCTCGATCCTTTACATGCAGAAAAGATATCCGGGTCTGAAAAGAATAAAAAACTCGCCCTTCAAGCCGCGCAGGAAACCATCACCCTGCTGAAAAATGAAGGAAATGTACTTCCACTGAATGCATCAAAAACCAAAACAATTGCAGTTGTCGGCCCTAATGCAACCCGAAGTTTATTAGGTGGTTATAGCGGATCACCAAGAACAAATATTACCATACTTGATGGAATAAAAGCCAAGGCAGAAAAGCACAATATTGAAGTAATTTATAGCGAAGGTTGTAAAATTACCATAGGCGGTCGTTGGGAAGAGGATGCAGTTATTATTCCAACACCAGAAGAGAATAGAAAATATATAGCCCTAGCAGTTGAAGATGTTCAGGATGCAGATGTGATTGTAGTGGCTATCGGCGGAAATGATCAGACTTCCCGTGAATCTTGGGCACGTAATCATATGGGAGACCGTACAGAATTACATCTTTTTGGTGAGCAGGATGAATTGGTCGATGCCATGGTAGCCACCGGGAAACCTGTTATCGCTTTAGTGGTAAATGGTCGTCCGCTCAGTATCAATAATGTGGCAAAGAAAGTCCCGGGAATTTTTGAGTGCTGGTACTTAGGTCAGGAAGGAGGAAACGCAGTAGCAGATGTGCTCTTCGGGGATGTAAACCCGGGAGGAAAGCTTCCTATTTCTATTCCACGTTCTGTAGGTCAGTTACCTATTTATTATAATCATCGTCCATCTGCCCGTCGTGGCTATTTATTTGATGATGCAAAGCCTCTTTTCACTTTTGGATATGGATTGAGTTACACTACTTTCGAGTTTACGAATGTACAATTAGCGGAGAAAACGATTTCGGTTGATGGCGCTACATTCGTTTCAGTTGATGTAACTAATACCGGTAATCGTGAAGGATCAGAAGTGGTTCAAATGTATATAAGAGATTGCTTTAGCTCAGTTACGCGTCCAGTAAAAGAGCTAAAAGGTTTTAAGAAAGTATGGCTGAAACCTGGCGAATCCCAAACAGTTACAATCCCAATCCATAAAAAATCTCTAGCATTCTTTAATGTAAGAATGGATTACTGCGTAGAGCCTGGAGATTTTGAAATTATGATCGGAAATTCATCTTGTGATGAAGATCTAAGTAAAGTAACCTTAACCGTCGAAGAATAATCCTTAACTAACCAAAAGGCAGTAAATATGAGTACAAAAACAAATCAAGTCTCTTTTATTGAAAAAGTAGGCTACAGTGCAGGTGATGCTGCATCAAATTTGTTCTTTCAAACCTTTATCGTTTATCTGCTTTTCTTCTATACAGATATTTTTGGGTTACCTGCTGCAGTTGCAGGAACGATGTTTTTAGTTACTAGAATTTTTGATGCGGTTAATGACCCACTAATGGGGATGATTGCTGATAGAACTAAAACTAAGTATGGTAAATTTAGACCTTACTTACTTTGGTTAGCAATCCCTTTTGGAGTGCTTGGCTTTTTTATGTTCGTAACGCCAGATTTCACTGATACAGGCAAAATTGTATATGCTTACATCACGTATACATTAATGATGATTATGTACACCATGATCAATGTTCCATATGCAGCATTAATGGGTGTTATTACTCCAAATGCAGAAGAACGTACTGTAGTTTCATCATATAGATTTGTTGCCGCATACTGTGGATTGTTAATTGTTACTGGATTTACTGAACCTTTGGTTGAGTTTTTTGGTGGTGGCGAAGATATCGCTAGCAAGCAGATTGGTTGGATGTGGACAATGGGTCTTTATGGTGTAGTGGCAGCGATTTTATTTCTTGTTGCATTTTTTACCACTAAAGAACGAGTATTACCACCAAAGAATCAGGAGATTGATTTCAAAAAGGATGGAAAGGATTTATTTGCAAACGGCCCTTGGGTTTTAGTTGGTTTAGCTACAGTTTTTCAACTTACCTTTCTTGTTATCAGAGGTGGTTCTTTTGCATTCTATATCAATTATTACATTGGAGACCATTCCATTGTGCTTTTTGGCTCTACCATAGAACTAGGTTTAAATTACTTTCTTACTTCTGGTGCTTTAGCAACATTAGTTGGGGCAATACTCACGAACTCCATTAGTAAGCTTTTTGACAAGAAGAAAACATACGGTTGGTTTTTAGGACTAGCGGCAATTATTAGTATTGCTTTCTTCTTTCTTGATAAAGACCAAGTAGGATTAATCTATTTAGTGAATATCATAGCAGGGTTCTTACTTGGACCAGTAGCCGTACTTCAATGGGCTATGTATACAGATACTGCTGATTATGGTGAGTGGAAATTTGGACGTCGCGCAACTGGATTAATAATGGCAGCTTCATTATTTGCATTAAAACTCGGCGTTGCACTTGGTGGGGCAATTACAGGCTGGGTACTCTCTGCTTATGGGTTTGAATCAGGACAATTACAATCGGATGATTCACTAGGAGGGATATTAATGTTAGTTAGCATTATACCAGCTTTATTTGGGATTGCCTGTTATGTAATTATGCTTTTCTATCCTTTAACTAACGAGAAGATGAAAGAGATAGAAGCAGACTTAATTATGCGAAGAGGAGAAACGGGACCAGAGTTAACTACTGCATAAAGAGTATTCTAAACATAAAAATTAAAAAAGGCTTAATGAGATTTGAGCCTTTTTTAATTCATTCCCATATGATTGGTAGCAACCATCCAATGATGTAGTTGATGATGTGCCCCAGCTGCTAATAAACCGATATATCCAAGCCCGCGAACTTTATCAACCTCATCTACTTTTTCAGTTGTACAAGTAATAACCCAATATTCATCTTTCTGGATAGCATTCATATCCCATCCCTGCTCACTTTTAAGCATAGATGGGTGCATGCTAAGAACATTAGTAAGTGCTTTAATTGCTTGATCAGATTGAGGTTTTACATGAATTTCAATTCCTTTATCAATTGGTGTTTCTGATAAGACATCAACCTCTTCAGTAAATGCTTTCATATCAAGTAGGTGTTGGCGTAAAGCTTCTAAATCAACTTGTGACCAATCTGTATTAGGGTTTTCCTCTAATTGCTTTATGACTTGTTGAATAGCTCCAAAAATATCATTGCCAGACTCAGTAAGTGGGGTTGATTGGCTGTGCATTTGATGTTGGGCAAATGTTGTCCCTGAGATAAAGAAAAGTGTTAAGACAGATAAAACTAAAATACGTGAAATAGTCATGACAAAAATGTGTTAGGTTATTATTCCTATAAATCGCTGAATTATTAACTAAGATATATTAAAATTAAAAGTTTACTTAATCTTCACCGTATAAGTCATTAGTACGTAGTTTATATAATTCACTTAGGTTCATTGTCCGAGAATTCTTTGAAAAAACTATTGCTATCAATTAGATAGTCAAAGCCAAAAATCCAGCATATTTCAGAGACATCAGAAAAATCGAGTCCACCCATAGCAATCGCGGTATTATTGTATCTACCATCCTTTCCGTTATACTCATTTGCAATATCCATTGCTTGATCCCAAATATTTATTTTTGTTGAATCTAAAATATACTTTCTCCAATCTACTTGGTCTTCAGATCGCAATCCTGGCGTCCCATTTCCTATGCCATTACCATCGGGAATTTTTTTATAATCAATTTGTTCTTTTACAAATGCTAAATCCTCAGGCGAGGTCACACTTTCATTCCAGTCAGAATGCTGTACAATGTGAATTCGATTTTTGAAGTTAGTGTCAGGCGAGGTTTTTATAATTTCACGAATAAGATCAGCTGAAAAGTCAGACTGTCCTGCTTCTGCAATCCAGATTGAACCTCCAGATCCAAGAATTTTATTAGCTTTTTCACTGACTTCATTAAGAGCTTGAATATAGTTAGTATGTGCATCAGACCATAATTTGCCGAAAGCAATTTCAAACAATTCATTTGCTGGTACATATAGTCCATCTTGGATACCATAAGCGCCAGCTACGGCATGATAATTAATATCTTCGAATCGCGTATCATTTAAGATGGTGTAAGTCCCCGCAATAGAGTGAATATCATCTACATCTGTTTTTGAATCAAAATGAAGGAGCAATAAATCAGTATCTGTATTGAACTTACCAATTATGTTAGAATTAGTTGTTCTAGAAGAGCAAGCAATTAGTATAACTGAAAAAAGGACGAATGAAGTTTTCATAAAATATCTAGTGACTCTGAGTTAGTTAGTTTTCAATTTAACAAAATAAGTTTTTCAATTCATTTTGAAACTTTCAGGAGGTCCTAAATAAGTACTACCAATTTCTTCAGTTTCAATTACCATTTTTTGAAGTACAACTCCGCCATCAACCGGCCATATTTTTAATGTATGTGCTCCTGAATGTTCAATCATATGATCAGTTTCGATAATATGGATGGCATCTCCAACAATTCGGTTCCAGTTATAACTTTCATGTATGTTGATGATTTGAGGTTCTTGGTTATCGAATGATACAGCGACTTTCAATCCTTTCGATTGGTTAAATTGTAATGTAGGTGAGAGCATTAATTTGACTGTTATTTGACCTGGATTAAATAAGTAAGTATCGTATTCAAGACGTAGGTTGGAGTCTTCACCGGGTATTAAATCTCGGAAGGTACTTGGAGAAGTGGTAACAGCAGATTGAGTTTTGCCAAGCCTTGGAATGGTCATCCAAGTTACTTCTTCAGTAGAAATAGCATTAGAATAGTTTTCTGCTTCTATTGAAATAAAACCATTTGCTTCAATAAAACCATTAAAACTATCAAGAGTGTTTTCTGGGTTAAAAATTTCAAGATCAACCGAGTACTCTCCTACTTCACTTTTTATAGTAAATGTAGTTTCTGTATTTCCTGTAGGAACATTTTCCCAATCAATATTAACATATATGCGCTGCTGATCGGTAATAGTCGAACTCAGTTCGGAGAACTCAACCCAAGGTACAGACGCTTCAATACTATATTTAAATGATGTAGTACCTTTATTGAAAATCTCAACGTAATAAGATTGCTTATTAAAGCGATCAAAAGTTGGGAGCGTTGCATTACCTGCTTCTACAGACCCTTCAACTGAAATACCCATACTAGCTGTTTCAGGAAGTTCAATTCGTACAGTTTCCGGAATATTATTTTGTTCAGGTTGTTGCCAATAGGTATATCCAATATGAGTTTGTGACATCATATGGTTCCACTTACCGTCTGCTATTTCTGTGTGATAATAGTTTGTGATTTCAGCATCTTTATCAAAAAACTCTTGAACACGATCTGCCATTATATTAGTAAGAGCCCTGCCTTGAGTTGCATACCATTTGTTTTTAGCAACGGCGAAGTAAAGTCTATATAAATTAGCACTGGCTTCAATCGGGTGCATAACTAATTGGTAATAGGCATCTCTATATCCTTCTGAAATTACATTATATACTTCCCGAGCTTCTTCTTCTAGTTTAGTATAATCATCAACAACAGATTCAAATTCATTAAAATGGACAAGACTAAAAGGAGTATTTGGAGGAACATTTAAAAGCTCAGGTTTTCGTCGAGCATTAAAACGGGTATACTCATTCAAAAAACGCCCAATTTTTTCTGCATAAGTTGCACCAAATTGTGACCGTGCCCACTTTACGGGATAGTTCTCCATTTCTTTCACCCCCATTTTTTCGGGAGACCAAGCATGATCTAAGAAAAAAGAAATAGGAAATTCCATTGGCTTTAAATCACCTACATTTACTAACCACATTCGATCTACCCCATGCTCAAAGGAGACATTCATTTGTTCCCAAACACGCGAAATCTGACTTGTATTAATCCATTTATAATTTCGTGGACCACCTACATAATCAAAATGGTAGTATACTCCCCATCCGCCGAGATGTTCATTTGCTTTTCCTGGCTCTGGAAGTAATCGAACGTTACCCCAATTGTCGTCAGCCAATAAAAGCATAACATCGTCTGGTATTTGCATTCCTTGTTCATAATAGTCCTGAACTTCTTTATAAAGTGCCCAAAGTTGGACTTCTTTATCTGGGGCTTGTTCAGAATACTCTTCAATTATTTTTCTTTGATCTGCAACAATACGTTCCATTAATTCAATATTGGTTTCTTCACTCATCGCCATATCACCATCACCTCTCATACCAAGAGAAATGGTTGCTTCATAATCCTTTAAGCGCTTAATACCATCAGACCAGAATTTTTTAAGAAACTCTTCATTAGTTTGATAATTCCATTCGTTTTTACCGTATCGATCCCATTCAACATGAGCTCGACCCATAGGTTCGTGATGAGTTGTACCAATTACAACTCCGTACATGTCGGCAATAGGGGCATTTTCAGGATCATCATCGTAAAAAGCTTTCCCCCACATAGCTGTCCATAAATAGTTTCCTTTCAGTCTAAGAATTAGTTCAAAGACATCTTCATAAAACTCATGATTGAATCCGCCATAGGTTTCGTTTACCCAGCCATAGAGAGCTGGATTTTCATCATTCAAAAAAATACCTCGATATTGTACGCTTGGTTTGTCAACTACTCGACAGCCAGGAACAACAGAAACGGTTTCTTTTTTTGGTGTAGGTACGTCAGCCCAAAAATGCCAAGGAGAAACACCCATTTGTTCGGAAATATCATAAATACCAAAAATAGTTCCTCGTTTATCACTGCCAGCAATTACTAGCGCCTCATCTATTCCTTCGAAAGGGTTTTGTACTACTTGATGAACGTATGCCTCCCACTCACCATCAACCCCATTAACGTTAAGTTTGCCGCTTTCAATTAATTGGTCGATTTTAGGGCTATAACCAATAGTTCCTACAATAATAACTTTTCCCGATTTAGGGAGTTTGGTACGTAAAAGTTCAGGCTCGACATTAGTAACACGCTGTACATCTGTTTGAAGATCTTTCATAGTTCGAATTATTCCTTCATCTGCATTAGCATCAATAAATAAAGGAATAGTTTTGCCAAAGCTTGCAATCTCAAAGCAGGCAATATTTTTGTCAATACTTGGAATGGGTTCGACCATACTTTTTGAACTACAACCGATTATCCCAAGCTCAAAAATCGAAAAAAAAATAAGTGTTTGTAAAAAACCGAAAGCGCTTCTATTTATTTGCATTACATGTAGTTAATAGGATTAGAATGAGCTAATAAAACCAGAAGAGTAAATTACTCAAACAGAAAAATTGAGCAAAAATTGTTCATTATTAAATGAGCTTTGCGTTATTTAATATGCAATAAGATGATAATAAAAGCTCTTTTTTACTATTTTTTTTCCAATTATTTGAAATAAAGAGTACATTATTGTTCATGACTGAGCAATTATTGCCTAACAAAGTTAATATTCCAATAAGACGCTCGAAAAGTTTTACCCGATTAGATTATATATAAGCTAATTCACAAATAAATAAATATTTATAAAATGAAGTCAACAACAATAAAGTACCCCAAAAATAAATCCTTACTGGGCTTAATTATTCTAGTATTTTTAATGATACTTGGAACAAATGAGTCGGCGGCACAAACAGGAACCGATTTAGCCACTAATGGAAGTTTTGCTGAGTTCGAATTAGGCGAATTACTTGAAGGCGATCTGGGCTGGACATTTAACATAAATGGTGGCGACCCTATGGCATTAGCATATTTTGATATTGTAGATGATGCACAAGATGGGGATGGAAAAGCATTAAAGATTGATATCGGTCCATTTAACGATGGAAGTGATTGGAATGTTGAAGCTGTAAATGAGAATCTGGCTGTAAAAGCTGGAGTAACTTATAAAGCAAGTGTTTGGATAAAGGCAGATTCCACGATTCGAACAGCCAGATTATATTTTGGTCTTCCTGAAAGCGGAAATTATGCTAGATATATGCAAACGGATTTTGAAGTAACTAAAGAGTGGGAAGAATATACATTAGAGTATACTGCTACTGCGATTGACGAACAGAATCAGATGCGATTTGCCACATCTGTTAATTTACCAGAGAATGAAGATGGTATTTTTTATATCGACAATTTTACATTTATCGGAATAGATTCAGTTGATACTCAAAATGCAGATTCCTCAATTGTAAATGTTAATGGCGGTTTTGAAAGTTCTAATCCATCTGAATCCACCTCAGGAACAGTTAATTGGAGCTTTAGTGTAGCAAGTACTAGTACAGCTAATTTTGCTTTAGTAGAAGACAATGTAAAAGACGGAAGTCTTGCATTAAAAGTGAATGTAGAGACGCTATCAGAAAATTCATACGATATCCAGGCTACAAACACAGGGTTTGAAGTAGAACCAGATGTAGATTACACATATTCTATTTGGGCTAAATCTAGTGGTGAAGCTACTGCAAGTTTTACAATTGGTAATGCTGAGTTTACAGAGTTTGGTAGGTTAGACCAACAAGTGCTAACAACCGAATGGCAAGAATATACAATGCAATTTAGTGTTGGTCCTGAAAATGTTCAGTTAAGAGCTCCAATACATTTAGGGTATGCAGGAAATGATAGCGTTGATATCTGGATCGATGAACTTGTAATTAGAAGAACAGATTCTATCAAAAGGCCAATTGCCTATGGAAGAACTAAGTTTTTAGGAAATATTTATAGCAGCGCACAAATACCAAGGTTTAATGAATATTGGAATCAAGTAACCCCTGAAAATGCTGGGAAATGGGGATCTGTTGAGGGAACCCGCGATGTAATGAATTGGGGAGGACTTGATGCTGCTTATGCACTAGCAAAAGATAATGGGTTCCCTTTCAGGTTTCATATTCTTATTTGGGGAGGTCAACAACCAGGATGGATTAATGATTTAGAACCTGCTGAGCAGTTGGAAGAAATTGAAGAATGGATGGACGCTGTTGCCGCGCGTTACCCTGATATGGAATATGTTGAAGTGGTAAATGAGGGGTCTAATGGTCATCAGTTGCCAGATGGGAGCGCAGAAGGTAGGGCAGACTATATTGATGCATTAGGTGGAACCGGAGAAACAGGTTTTGACTGGATTATAACGTCTTTCGAAATGGCTAGGGAGCGATTTCCAAACAGTAAACTAATGATCAATGACTATAATATTGTTAGTAGTAATACTTGGAACACTCAAAATGCTCTAAATTATAAGGAAATTATAGACGAACTTAATGAACGTGGTTTAATTGATGTAATAGGTGTTCAAGCCCATGCATTTTCAACAGTGGGAACAGCTGCACAAATCAAATCGGTACTTGATTTATTGGCTGAAACGGGACTGCCCATTCAGGCTACAGAGATGGATATTGATGGAAATCCCAATGGAGATTCTGATGCAGAGCAACTGAGTAATATTCAACGCATATTTCCGGCTTTTTGGGAGCACCCTGCAGTAGAAGGCGTTACCTTATGGGGATGGAGACCGGGTCTTTGGAGGAATGATCAAGAAGCATTTATTATGAGAAATGGAGATGTAGAACGTCCTGCATTAACTTGGCTAAGAGAGTATGTTACTACTTCTGAAGTTGGAGTTTCAAATGAAGATGAGGGTGACGATAACTCAGCACCAAGTGAGTTTAAACTCTCGCAGAATTACCCTAATCCTTTTAATCCATCTACACAAATTGAGTATCAAGTTTCTTCAAACTCAAATGTTTCAATTAATGTATATGATATTACTGGAAGGTTAGTTCAAACGTTAGTTAATAAAACTCACAGTGCAGGTAGCTATACGGTTAATTTTAACGCATCAGCACTTTCTACAGGTATGTATTTTTATGAGTTACGTTCAGATACTTACAGAGAAATAAAGAAAATGATGCTTATTAAATAATAGAATTTACAATCAGATAAGTGGCTCGCCTAGGAAAGGCGGGCCATTTTTTTTGTCAATTGGTGAAAAGCGAAAGGTCAAACGATTCTGCTATAATTTCATGGCCTCTTTCATTAGGGTGAAGTCCATCCCCATCATCTCCATCTGAGGTTAATTTTAGTGGGTTTTCTGGATCTGCAAGTGAGGTATCAAAGTCTATAACAGCATCGAATTTTC
>TARA_R110000868_G_scaffold76573_2_pt1 | contig 35772 bp, 72 predicted proteins | sample TARA_R110000868 | Tara Oceans TARA_R110000868 (sample SAMEA4397489) | marine metagenome | biome: Polar Biome; feature: [SRF] surface water layer (ENVO:00010504); material: water (ENVO:00002006), including particulate matter (ENVO:01000060) such as... | depth 5 m | reverse complement strand
AGGTTGTGGAGATTGATGGTAAAAAATATCAGCTAACAGAGATATGAAAACAATAGAACAAGTTACAATCACGATTGATAAGAAAGACCTAAATATACTATGTATGTCGGTCAATCGATTCTGGTATAAACACTACAAACAGTCTCTAACCGATAAAACCGAATTAGGTCAAAAGTATGCCAAGCATATCATGGATAGAACTAAACTATTGGAGAAGCAACTCGAAGCCCTAAAATAAGTTTGGCCTTAGGTGGTTTTTATCAAATTAATATAGTATCTTTGTAAATAATGGCAAATAATAGCGAGAGTAATCAGCACAAACATAAACTTAATGACCAAATAATGGGTGATGAAGTTAGGCTTGTTGGTGATAATGTGGAGAATGGTATAATTAGCCTATCGCAGGCTAAGATTATAGCTAGTGAATTAGAAATGGATTTGGTTTTAATCAATCCGACAGCAAAGCCAGTTATATGTAAGGTAATGGACTATAAAAAGTTCTTATACGAAAGTAAAAAGAACGCAAAGGGTGGTCAGAATAAGGCGAAACCAGTTAAAGAGCTGAGGTATCGCCCAAACATTGATGAGCATGACTTTGATTTTAAACTTAAACATGCTAAAAGTTTCTTAGCGAAAGGTAGTCGAGTAAGGTTAAAGCTAATGTTCAGAGGTAGAGAGATGTCCTTTAAGGAACAGGGCATGGCGTTAATTTTGCGGGTTATTGTTGAACTTGACGAGTATGGCGTTGCGGAGTCGGTACCAAAATTGGTTGGTAGAAATATTACAGTAATTGTGAAGCCCACCACTAATTGATAGTATCTCTTTTAATGTCTCTATTAATCTTACTACACAATGGTTGGAGATTCATATAATGATTCAGTCTGATTATATCTTCTTCCGTTATTGCGGATGATATTGGTACGATATGGTCAATGTCCCAACCGTAATTCAATTCACCATTATATAAACCTTTATTATTCCAGTTCATCCATGGTTCAAACTGTTCTTCTAGGTGAGCTTTAAATTCTTCGAACGAACAGCCAAGAATTGTGGAGGTTTTCGATTTCTTCTTACTGCCGACTTCTTTAAAAGAGCTACCAATTAACCCCCTAATACTATGAATTAAATTATATAGTGGTTCAGTTTCCCTCCTATGTTTTCTACGGATACATCTACGTTCATTTACCCGTTCACGATTTATTTTATCATATTCAGTTGTTCGTTTTATTATCGTTTCTCGATTATTAATATAATATTGTTTTCGTTTTTCTAAGAGCTTATCTTTATTTTTTTTGCGCCACTGTTTGTTAGCTAATTTTAGTCGCTCTTTATTCTTCCCCCTATACGCTTTTTGATATACCCTTTTTGCGGTTTCTTTATCTTCTTTTGACAGCATGGTCGTTCATTTAAGGTAACGTATTATTAACTCTTCAATTAGTTTAGACTTGTTATTGGTTGAAGATTTTAACTTAGAGTTAGCCGACCTAGATAGGGTTATACTAACTTTAATCTTTCTATCTATTTCTGGTAATTTTGGTCTTGCCATAGTATAATTTATATATAAATATGTCATGAGACCACAAAAATCTTATAAAAACAAGATAAAAACAAATATTAATTTGTAAATATCAATTTAATTGTGTATCTTTGTATCATGATGGTCGAAAAGGTAAAAGCGTATGTCATGTTTAAGGGTAGAGAAATGACCTTTAAGGATAAGGGAGAGGAGATTCTGTTGAAATTATCCGTAGAATTGGAAGGGCTTGGCGTACCAGAGTCGCTACCTAAATTTGAAGGGCGAAAATGTACGATTATCATTAAACCTACAAATGGGTCTGATAAGAAAAATTAAGCCACTTTATTGGCAATTACTACTTTTACTATGGATTGTATTAGTACCCGTAAAAGTATTATTCGGCTTAGATATTAGCTGGTGGGTGATAGGCTCACCACTTATTTTAAGTGTCATATACTTGATGTCTACCCCATTTAGGGTGGTGATATCTAATCAAATTAGAAAGAGTAAAAATGAGTGATAGTGACACAACAAAGGAGGGGTGGTCTCATAAGGTTATAGTGGAAGCTTTAGAGTCGCAGATGCCTGTAGTACACGAACAGTATAGAATTTATCTAGAATCACTGAAAAAAGAATTAATGGAAACTAAAGACTACGACCCATTATTTGTGTTAGATTCCATTAGGACATCTACAGGACTATATGTCGATTTTAAAAACCTATCGGAAGATGTGATAGACATTGAGGATATTGCACACTCCTTAAGTATGCAATGCAGATTCGGTGGACACCTACCCGAATTCTATAGTGTTGCACAGCATAGTGTAGAATGTTCTTGGCGAGTGTCTCCAGAGAATGCTCTAGAAGCGTTGTTACATGACGCATCTGAAGCTTATATGTTGGATATACCCAAACCATTGAAAAACCTTCTTCCCGATTATGAGAAGATAGAGTACAATCTAATGATAGTTATCGCTAATAAGTATGGCTTTAATTATCCACTACTCAAAGAAATTAAGACCGTGGATGCTGAAATGTTACGAGTTGAGTTTGATAGTGTTATGCTAAAAAAAGGTGGATTGGCCTGTTGGTCACAGAAATCAGCCAAATCCGCATTTTTAGATAGATATTATGAGATAATGGAAAGATAATATCTAGACTTACTGGGCGTATCTAGATATTTATATGTAGCATGGTCAGAAAGTTCAGAAGTAGAAAAGGAAAATTAGAATTGGGGTTAGAGGAAGAGCTATCCAATAAAATCCCAAAGTTGGAAAATATATTGATATTAGTCGATGATTATGAAAAGGATAACTTAGATACCATTGATAAGTTAAAAAGAGGTAAGAGTCTAGAACTGAAGAAGATAAATGGGGCACTTAAACAAACCATTGATGCTCACGGTCCTATCACTAAGGTTCTCATTGGAAGCGCAAGCAAACGCATCTTCGGAAGTCTTTTAACTGCCGAAGAAAAAGTTTTAGAAGCACCAAAGATTGTTTTACGCTACCTAGTAGTAGCTGGCATAGTTGGGTTTTTAATTGGTTTACTATTTTAGTGTAACCAATTACTTACACTAACGTAGTACGTATTTATTAATCGTTTTATATACAAATAATAGTTAACTGCATGAAGAACAAACCATTTAAAATCTACAGTGGTCGTATCACTGATAGGAATTCCCAATCATTGTCAAAATACCTAACTGAGTTAGCGGCAATTGAACCATTTACTCCAGATGAGGAGTACGAATGCGCGATTAAGGCTAGAAATGGGGATAAGAAAGCGACTGAGGAATTGGTTAAAAGAAACCTACGATTCGTAGTGAGCGTAGCTAAGGCTTACGTTAGAGAAGGAGCACCATTAGGTGACCTCATTAATGAGGGTAATGAGGGTATGACAATTGCAGCACAGAAATTTGACCCAACAACTGGATACAAGTTCATTTCGTATGCAATCTTCTGGGTTCGTAGGAATATTATGAACTATCTAGGTGACCACGGACAAACCATCCGTGTACCAAACAACCGCAGAGACGGTATCAGCAAGCTTAAGAGAGCCTTGAGCGACATAGAACAAACTCTAGGTCGTACTGCTACCTATATGGACTTAGTTGATGAGAACACCTCTGATGAGCGCATTGAAGAATTGGAACTGCTAACTCAAATGGCTGGCCTTAACGTAACCTCAATGGACACACCATTGGATTTGGATGGGTCAACTGGGTCTATGTATGAGTTAATTGCTGATGATACATTTGGTACTACCGATAAGTTAGTGATGGATAACAATTTAAGCGATATATTAGCATCAGTATTAGATGAGTTATCACCATTGGATAGAGCCGTAATAGGTGCTAGATATGGGCTTTATGGTGGCGCACGACAAACCCTAAAGGAATGTAGCGAATCTCCAGACATCCAATCTAACGGTAAGAATATCTCAAGAGAACGAGTTAGACAAGTAGAAACAAAAGCATTGAGAATCTTGAAGGGTCACCTAATGAAACGTGCGTCTGACCTAGTATAGAATGAGAGAGAAGGTTAATATACCAGTTAGATTCCCTAACGAATCATATGCTATAAACGTACCTATAGATTTGGACGAATTCGAACCTAAGCAGAGTTTTGATGAAGTTACTTTCGGTTGGTGGGGCGGCATATTTGTGAACATAGAAAACAAATATCTACCCGAAAACAAACTAATAAAAGAATCGTGAGTTTAGCCTGTTGTCTGATATTTATATTAAACAATAACTGATGAGTAAAGAATATATACGTAAAGTACTGAGAGAAAACCTTATGGGTGAAACAGAAGCACCATCAAGTGCTGCATCGGGACAACATAGAGCAGGTCAAATTGATAAAGCAACTGAAGGGGATTATGAGCGCCTTAGGAGTATTTTAGATAACCCTATTATTAATCACGCTGGAGTTATTGAACAGTTATGGGGGACTAAAGATGCGACCAAAAGAAGTTTATTTCGTAAAAAACTAGAAAAAGAGACAAACGATGAAGGTGGGACATACGAATTTGATAAGGAAGAAATGGCTAAACTATTCTCAATTATCGACAACTTGAAGAACGCTATGTCATCTTCATTAACTAAAGGTTAAAATAAATTTGCACATGTCAAATTAAATCCGTATATTTGTACTATGGATTTAAGATTTAACAATCAAACGTTACAGCATGGTATTGATGAACTCACTACCATCACTCCAAAAATAGAACCTACTAAGGGTAGTCTTGGAGGATTTTCAATAGATTTCGTTTCCAATTCTGATACTAATACCAGTGAAAACCTTTTGTATCGGGATGAGAAATCGAGAGACAAAGATTTTGATTTATTAACTGAGTATTTAGACCGAGTATAATGTTTTCGCAGGCTAATGTTAATGGTTACATTAAGGTTAAACTTACCCCATTGGGAGTCGAGCATTGGAAACGTGATGCTAATAGATACCTATCAGGACGTCTTAAACATCTAAAATTAACAGATGATAAGATTCGAGAAACGATAGATGCCGATGGCTACCATTGCTTTCAAATTTGGGAGTTTATGGAAATATTTGGAGCAAAGAGTGGTATGTGTATGCCAACATTATACGATAATGACATATTGATAGAAACCACAATACAATGAAAGTATTTCAAGGGACATCTTATAAAGGTACTAGAATCTTATTCGGTAATGAAAAAAGAGAAACTATTAATAAGCTCGTAAATCTATTACGGGCTTATGGTTGCGATGAGATATCATTTCCTGTCATCCAATATGCTGAAACCTTTAAAGATAAGGTGGGCGCAGAAAATAATAACCTTATGTATAACTTTACCGATAGAGGTAATAGGGATTTATGTTTGGCTCCAGAATATACTGCTGTAGTTCAACCATTGACTAAGACTAGGTTTAAGTTTAAGGACAATGTTAAGTTATTCTACATCCAAGAATGCTTTAGGGGTGAGAAACCACAAGCTGGTAGATATAGACAATTCACACAAGTAGGAGTGGAGATTATTAACCCTACCAAAGATTTCACGGAAGAACTATCAACGCTGGCCGAAAGTTTGGTATGGGAATGCCTACCCTCTGACCAAGATTTCAACGTTGAGGTGAATATGGGTACGACTAGAGGACTTGACTATTACAAAGAGGGTAAAGGGTTTGAGATTACTGTGGCAGAACTGGGAAGTTCTAAGCAAGTAGTTGGTGGTGGAGAGTACGAAAATGGAATTGGTTTTGCATTGGGGCTTGATAGAATTTTATCACTTAGAAAATAAAAGATAATGGAATATACCGCAGGTAGACTTGACGATGAAAAAATTGAAACTAATAGGCTAATAGTGTTCATTGGTGAAAATAGGTATCGACTAACCGAAAGCGTGGATGGTAAATTAACCATGAATAAAATGAGTGATGGTGACAGTGATGATATTCGTATTCATCCGAGGTATTCAAATGAAATAGAAGTATCATAAATGAAAAAAAAAATAGTAATATTCAGTGGGGCTGGATTAGATAGGGAATCTGGCATAGAAACCTTCAGAGATAACCAAGACTCATTATGGGTTAATTATAATCTAGAAGATGTTGCCACACCGCAAGGCTGGAAAAAAGACCCTGAGCTAGTTACCAATTTTTATAATGAACGTAGAATGGAGTTGGCTAACGTGCAACCTAACGATGCTCATATTGCATTGGCTAGGTTGGAACGTATTGCTGATGTAGTACATATTACCCAAAATGTGACCGACTTATTAGAAAGAGCTGGCTCAACATTTGTTCACCATCTTCATGGTGAGTTAAGTAAAGTGCGTAGTGCCGTTGACCCTAGCGAAATTTATGATTGGGGGTACAAGGCTGTCGATTATGAAGGTGACCGAGCAAAAAATAATGCCCGACTAAGACCTCATGTTGTGTGGTTTGAAGAGATGCCAGACCAAAGGTCGGTTAAGAGAGCATATGAGGCCATCAATGAGGCTGACGTACTATTGATTATAGGTACAAGTCTTCAAATCACATACACTTTGAACATGCTTATGCAAGCATCATTATCATGTGAGGTCTATTTCATTGACCCTGACCCAGTTAAGTACCTAGATAGGTACACCGCATTGGAGATGATGCCACCTATCAATTATATTAATAAAAGTGCAACCGAAGGTGTTGTCGAAGTAGTTAACCTATTAATGGAACAAGATGCTAAAGATTAGTGATTTAATAAAAGAGTTAGAAGAATTTAAAGAGAAGCATGGCGACCTAATTGTCGTATCTAAAGAAGATGGTTTCGGTGGGTACGCAATGCTTGAAGCTGCTGGTCTGTGTGAATATACAGAAGGTATCACTGGCTATGAAGTAGCTCACGGTGGTGAAGACGGTTCGGTAACCGATGAAATGATTTATTCCCTATTCCCAAATTGGGATGGTAATCACGATGAGTTGGAAAATGACGTGGACGAAAAATACGAAGCTAAGATTGCAATATTGGCAACAGGTAACTTAATATATTCGACATGAGCCAAGATAAACCACTTAATTACCAAATTGTAGAGTCTGTTTATTATGATGCGAAAGGTATGATTGTCCCCCATATGACATGTTACCACATTACATACCAATACGAACATATCCGCACCTATTTATTTAAGGGTAATGAAAAAACCATATCTACGGAATATGTTAAACATAGGGTCTACAGTGAAGACATAAAAACGGAATTCAAATCGATAAAAGAGGCAGATGCATTTATTAATGACGTTCTACTGAAAGACGTACCACGACAAGAGTGGTCGACTAAAGTGGTGTCGTCTTACGAACTAGAACGTGTTGATTAAGGATAAATATAAGGTTAGATTCCATCTAGGTCTTGGTAAATATCACATGAAGTGGCAAATACGAAGTCCACATGGCGAGGTGACCTATTACAACCCAGCAACTTATACTATAGTAATGTATGGTTGCACCCTACGCAACAACAAGCAAACAGCGCAAAAGATATTTGATGGAGCGAATAAAACTGTATGTGCTTGGGTAGAATGTGAGAGCGTTGAAACGTTTGAACGTGTTGCAATTAAAAGCATGAGGGATACCAAAGTATCGTACAATCCTAAGAAAAAGTCTTACTGGGATATAGATGGGACTGACTCCGATAAAGTAGAAATAGAGATGATTTATTCGGTAGGTGTAGAGTTATACGCACTTAGGGATAGTACAAATTAATTCACAGTTATTATTAATTATACTTGTTTTTATCGGATATTATTCGTATATTTGTATAACCAAAACATTAAAAGAACATGAAAATTAAACAAATTTTTGACGAAATTGCTGCTGATAGTAGCACAAACAATAAAATTAAAATCCTTACGAGTTACAAGGATAACGAACTACTTAAGAGAGTTCTGTACATGGTCAAATCAAAGAGACTAAAGTACCACATAAAACAAATTCCTGAATACGAAGCAAACACTTCGGAAACCGTAATGCCTCTAGCTTGGGGTCTAGAGCAATTAGATGCACTACTTGAACGAGAAGTAACTGGTAACAACGCTATCGAACACTTGACATATGTCTTACAAAGTCTAACTCAAGACGATGCATACATTATCGAACGTATCATTGACCGAAGCCCTAAGAACGGTTTAGGTAGAACCCAAATCAATAAGGTATTCCCTAACCTAATCGAGAAGACTGGGTACATGGGCTGCATACCTTATAACGCAGCTAAGGTTGATGAAGCATTTGCAGGTGGTAAGATGGGTATATCGGAGGTTAAGGCTGACGGTAGATTCAGCAACGCTGTTATATCTGGAGGTATAGTCGAATTGGAATCACGACAAGGTGAGGAAGTCCTTATTGGTGATTGTACCTTGATGGTAGAACTAAGTCAGTTTCCAGACTGCGTATTAAACGGTGAATTTATAATCCCTCAATTTAAGAGAGAAATCTCTAACGGCATCACGACCTCAATCATCAACATTACCGAGAAGCTTAATTCGGAAGACGCTGCTGAGGTAGCTAAAGGTGAGGCGTCAAGAGATAAGCTTTGTAAAAAGTATAATATCGAGTATCAAGACCTATTGGATTCTATCGCCTATATAGTGTGGGATATTCTTGATATTGACGAATACTATGATAACAACTCGACCACACCTAGATTAGAAAGGTTGGCTAGACTTGAGAGTACTGTCGCAGTACTGAACCCAAGTAAAATTAACGTGGTCGAATATAAGTTTGTCTATTCTGTTGAAGAGGCTTTGGAGCATTTTGCTGAAAAGCTAGCACTAGGAGAAGAAGGAACAGTACTTAAGACCACTAATGGTCTTTGGAGAGATGGCAAGCGTTCCAACCAAATTAAACTAAAAATAGAATTTGACGTTGACCTTAAGATAGTCGGATTCAACTACGGCACGAAGGGTTCGAAGAATGAAAGCGTGATATCCTCATTACAATGTGAATCTTCCGATGGGTTATTATCCACGCAACCACAAGGCTTAACTGAAGAGCAAATGCTTTTTGTTACGGAGAATCAAGATGCGTTGTTGGGAGCAGTGGCTGAGTGTAAATGTAACGGTATCTCACAGGATAGTAAAGGTAACTATTCACTTATGTATCCAGCACTTAAGTCGTTTAGAGATGACAAAGATGTTGCAGATTCTTTAGAGGATATTATAGCTAATGAGAATATGACTAAGGGTGTTACGATTGCCTGACAGATTAGGATTAATAATGATGAATAAAGAAGAGTTAATAAAAAGGGTTAACCAAAGTGGGGATTACAGGAGGGCTGTAGATTTAGGTTTAACCGAAATCGATAGATGGGGGGAAGGTGTAGAACATCACCCTATGTCTGAGAGGTTAATGACCTTTATGAAAGACCATGACTTCATCGACTATGATGATTATTTCTGCTGGAAAACTGGTGGAGATGGTGACAATGGTGAGAATATAATGTTCGAAATGGATGCGTTCTTCGAGCTACTAGACAAAGAATACCAATAACCACAAACTAAGGTGTCACTTAAGCTCAGTAACCAATAGCCCCAAACTATATTACTGAGTGTGGCACCTTTTTATTTGCATATGTTAAATCTTTTACGTATCTTTGTAATCTAATCAAAACAAATTTAGATGTATACAATATTAATTATTACTATTTTATTTTTTTTCCTGTGTAATGCTATGATTTATGATTCGTATTACGGAATAGAAATTATCCCCCATTTTTTCATGTCAATGCTTGGCGTTTTGGGTGGGATAATGATTGGTGTTATGGCTATTAGGGGTATTAGTACGTTCTATCCATCTGACTACGATACGTTGGTAACACATGAATTGGTATCACTAGATGATGGTAGCGGATTTGAAGGTAATTTTGTTTTAGGGTCTGGAACGATTAAGGATAAATTGGTTTACACCTATTACCGTAAGGCCGATAATGGTGGAATGGTAAGACGTTCAATCAGTTCTAATTTGGCGACCATATATGAATCAGATTCAGTAACGGTACCAACAGTTAAAGTACACATAGTTGGAGATACAGCCGAAACCTATAATTGGAAGGCAGGTACGAGACACAATGGACATCAATATTATGAACTATTTGTACCAGCAGGTACAATCATTAAAAATATTAACTTAGATAACAAATAAGATTATGGAACCAAAAGTATTCAAATTCCCATCAATCGAACAGTTTCGAAATGTAATCAAGACTGTTAATCATAAAGCTCGTTTTATGGGTGTTGGATGTGATGGTGAACCTCTATATGATGAGACTGAGGGTATTTTACCCACCTTAGACTATCGAGGAAGTGTTAAACTTCACGGAACTAATGCTGGTATCATCTATCGATGGAACGTACTTGAGTTCGAATACGAAACTCAGTTCCAATCACGAACTAACATCATCACCCCAACGGATGATAATGCTGGTTTCGCAAGAACGATGAGCATAGTAAATACTGACGCTATCTTAACCCAAATCATGAAGGTTAAGAATACTATTGATTATACACCCGAAACCGTGCAAGTATTCGGTGAGTGGTGCGGTAGTGGGATTCAAAAGAAAGTGGGTATCTGCGAATTAGATAAAATGTTCGTAATCTTTGCCATTAAGATTGATGACCAATGGCTTACTGATGATGAAATACGAACCATTGGACTTCCCAATGACCGAGTATTTAACATTTTGACATTCCCGACTTACGAAGTCAGCGTTGACTTCAACAATCCTAAAGTTGCGGCAGATATTATGTCCGACTTAGTTGAAAAGGTTGAGAAGGAATGTCCTGTCTCCAAAGCATTTTTTAATGAAGTTATGGTAGAGAATACTGCATACGAGGAAAATGGTAAGATATGGTTTGATAAGGAAAATGGGTTTACCGATAATCTAAAACCATTATTAATTAATCACTTTAAGTTACTAAGAGATGAAAATCCGAGTGGGGTTAACTATATTAAAATTTCTTTAGAACATTAAGTGTTTTTCACCTTTGAGCTTATATTTATAATAAAACGTAAGTATGGAAAATGTGATATATGAAATTAAAAATTTATTGACGGGTAAAGTATATGTGGGTTCCTCCATTCAATATGAGACTAGGAAAAGACGACACTTAGCTAAGTTAAAACGGGGTACGCACCACTCAACACATTTACAAAATAGTTGGAATGTTTACGGTAATGATAATTTTGAGTTTAAAATTCTGGAAATTGTAGATAGCGTAGACAACCTGATAGATAGAGAACAACATTATATGGATTATTTTAATAGTTATGATGATAACTACGGTTATAATATTTGTAAAGTTGCTGGTAGTAGCATAGGTATTGAACATACTGAAGAGACTAAAAAGAAAATGAGTATTAGTCATACTGGAGTTAGAAAAGGTAAACCTAGCTATGAAACTAGGGTTAAAATATCTGAGGCTTTACGGAATAGGGATTCTTCAGAATCAGTAAAAAAGAGGGAAAAAACGTTGTTGAATATCAACCCCGACATGTTCAAAATAATCGGTGATAAGTCATCTAAAACCCAAAAGAAAAACGGAAAAAACCGTGGGGCTAATAACCCTAATAGTAATACTAGGGTGGTACTGATATATGATGATTTAGGTAGGATACAGTTCGCTACTAATAATTTCGAATTCAACGAGTTATGTGATAGGAATAATTTACCTAAAAGAGCACTTATAAAATCTAAACGAAGTGGGGGTGAATATAAACTTTATATGACTAAACCACCATACGCAGAAGAGTATTTGAAATATAGGGGTTGGTATTGTAATTACAAATAAAATGTTTAATCATGAATTATAAAATAAGAATTACTAGTGGGGATAAGCTAGATGACGTTATCGATTTCAATATTAATATGATAGGGGAAGGGATAGTTTGGTCTCCAATTGATAATATATCCAGTGAATTAATTTTCAAAACTAAGGGAGACGACCATAAAGTTAGTAAGACCCAAGATAAGGTTCCTGTTGACGTAGAACGAGTTAACTCTCTAAATGCTTTGGTGGATGTGGTTCTAGGAGAAGGTAGATTGGAACAAGGATTGGCTTATCTTAAGGAAGAGAATATCCCATTGGAAAAGTCTAGCGTACCTCACTTTATGAAGTGGATTAACGCTGACATTGAAAAAGAAGAGTTGGATACAATCACCGACAATGGGTTCACCATGAAGGACGTGAATAAGCCAATCTCCGAAAAAGCAAGAAAGTGGTACTTCAACCAACTTGATTCATTAGTAGGCTTATAATGTACTTAGAGGAAATCATAGAACTAGATACCGCACTCCTAGCAAGGGAGTGTGGTTTTCCTCAGTTAAAAGATACTGACGTTTACGATTATAGTGATATTACAACGTGGGATAGACTTCGTGACGATACGTGGGAACTGGGAGTTGGTGAGTCTGACATGGGACTAAGTGAGGGTGAGATAGTCAGACACCTTAAGACATTCATAGGCACGTCTAGGAACACATATTCCACAGGTGAAGAGATGAGTGTTGGCGAATTTTTCAATAGTTATCGAAAGTAAATTTGCGTAATCCAAATCTTTTACCTATCTTTGTAGTGTGTCAAAAGTACAAGAATAGAAAAATGAACGATATACCGATAGTAGGTAAAACATACGATGCTTTCAATGACGGTAAGATAAGTGAAAGTAGAAGGTACCAAGTAACCATTAAAGAGGTTGTGCCGTTCTCAGACATCGATGATGAGACCCTTTCCCTATGGAAAGACGAGGTTGAGGATTGTGATTTTCTATATAGTAAATCAACCGACTTCTTTGTAAAGGCAGAGCCTGATGAATATGGGGTAGTAGAGGTATTCGTAAGAACGTTAAATGACGGTTGGTTCAGTATGGGGTTTCTCTTATCTGGTCGACTAGACATAGATGGGTCATTAATGGCTTATCTGGAAACACAAGTATAAAATGGAAAAGGTATCACATCAAGGAAATCTCGCAACTAAAACAGACTTCAGAGTTGAAACGGGTGGACTAGTTAGAATAGAAGTTTGGTTAACAACCATATGTACGGTTTCAAACCAAGCAACTTATTATAACTGCAATGTAAGTACCAAAGGTAGGGGTTGTAGAAATTGGGTGTTTGAATTTCGAAGTGAAGGTAAAGATGGGCGAATATTAGAATTGATTACAGAAGAACAATTATATACTGCCTACCATAACCACTGGATAAAATTAAATCCAATACGCATATTTTCAGGCAGTCGAATTAATGGTGAGCTTACAAACTTCACAGTAACAGAGAAAGAATACCAATCAAAGCACTACGTTGTTTAATATAGAGGTGACAATGGAATTAAAGATAGTAACATACATAAAGGAGCATGGCTTAGATAAGGCTATCGCTGACTGGAAATTGAAGGTGCGCATGTATGATAAAAAGCTGCTTCTCAAATATAATCAGCTTGAGTCTCCATTCGGTAACAGAGAAGTCGAGGAATGTAGAGGTCTGGTCTTAGAGAAGGATACTTGGATGGTTATGTGTCTTGGGTTAACCAAGTTCTACAACTCTGCCGAAGGTCACGCTGCTAAGTTAGATTGGGATACTGCTAGAGTTCTTAAGAAGGAAGATGGTAGCTGTTGTAATTTACACTACGACTGGCATAAAGAGACTTGGTTTGCTGCTACTACTGGTACCGCAGAGGGAGAGGGAGAGGTGAACAACCGTGAGAACACATCTTTCAACGACCTGTTCTGGGAAACCATTGACAACAAGTATGGTGGTAGGGAGACTTTCTTAAAGAAGTTATTTGTATCTGACACCTATGTTTTCGAGTTGACGACACCATATAATATTGTGGTAGCACCGCATAGTGAATCTAGGGTTACTTTGTTGACCGCTAGGAATATGTTTAGCCTTGAGGAATATTCTCGTAATGTTTGCGAGTCATATGCTTCTGATATGGGTGTACCTATTGTTGAGGAATATGACCTTAATAAGGGTAACGTAGGACATATCATGAGAACGTTTGAGAACATGCCTTTCAGTTCTGAGGGTTACGTAGTTGTAGATAACAACTTCAACCGTATCAAGATAAAGAACCCAGCTTATGTTGCGGCACATTATCTTAAGGGACGCAGCGAATCTCACCATATATTAGACATTGTTAAGTCTAATGAAATCGATGAGTTCATAGCAACCTTTGCGGAGCGTAAGGAGGAAATCTTAATGCTGGATGAGAACTACAAGGCGTTACTAACAACACTAGTTGAGGGGTGGGACGCTTTGGTTGAACATAAGCCAAAGAATATTACACCAGCCGAACGTAAAAAGTTTGCAACTAAAGTGTTTAGTGTGGTCGATGATATGGGTCTTTCTTCAATGACTGGGTTATACTTTGGTCTTATGGATGGAAAGGTTGAGAGTGTTGAAGACTATGTTCGAAACATGGACAATAAGAGACTATACCAGTTGCTTAAGTAACTCAAAGTAATAGGTCTCTCTTGTCCACCCTATTTATCTTACTACATAATGGTTGGAGATTGGTGTAATGGTTTAATGCTATTACACCATCTTCACTATTAGCACTAGATATCGGCACAATGTGGTCAATGTCCCACCCATGATTAGGGTTACCGTTATATTTCCCATAATTTCCCCAATTCATCCATGGTTCCCATTGCGATTCGATATGTAGTTTAAATTCTGCGAATGAGCACCCAAGTATCTTATAGGTCTTAGATTTTTTAGTATAACCGAACCTACGAATAGCGTGACCTATCAAACCTCTGGCGGCAACTGACATTTTAAATACTGGGTCGGTTTGAATCTTATTTTTTACGTAATCGTTAATATGCTCTCGATTCTCATCATCCCAACACCTCTTATCTTTTCTAATTTTATCCTTATTATTTTCTCGATATTCCTTCTTTTTAGCTAAAATGTGTTTACGATTCGTGGTGTGGTACTTCTTAACCCGTTTTTCTATATACTCTTTATTTTCAGCCTCATAGACCCTACGCTTCTCTAATAAGGAATCACGATTCTCGTTATAAAGTCTTCTACGTTCAGCATTGATATTATCTTTATTTTGCTTGTATAGTTCTTTACGCTCACGATTTATTCGCTCTTTATTAGCTTCGTACCATTCTTTTTTTCTAATCTGTTCTTTAGTCATCTTTACGTGGGAAACTTATAATCACATTATGTCTCTTACCTATTTTATCTAATTCCTTATGGAAGTCACTACCACCAATATCTTCAGCTAGGATAAGTTTATCACCATTAAACATTCTAACGTTCCAGATATTAAAAAAGTATAGTTCCACCCCATCGAATCTAAATGGAGCGTCATAATCTTTAGCTATAGTATCGTTTACGAATTCTTTTACCTCATCTTCGATATTAAGAATACCCCCGAATTTAGCTAATTCCGACTCTATAAAGGTTCTAATTTTCTTACTCATATTGAACCCATTCTTTTCACACATTTTTTTATACTGGTCACGCAAATCCCCATCCAGTCTAATTACTAATGATTTCTCTTTATTCATAATTGTATAGTTTTGTATACACATAAATATACGTAATTTTTAGAAAAGGTCAAGTAAACTTGTAAAAGTCGATAAAATTTTGTATCTTTGTGGTATGTGAAGTATCGAATAAGAAATAACAAATAATGGCATACGTTAAGGATTCATATAAAGTGACGTTTAATTTTAAAAAAGAGTTGGACAAGAGTATTATGGTTCATAAGAAAACTAAGAAGATTAGTAAAATGTTTTTCGTGCCTAAGTCTATTGTAATGAATAGAGAAGAGTATCGGGTAACACGAAACTTATTGAAGGATGTTACCTATACTCTAGATAGAATTACGTTAGAATTACCTAGGTGGTATTGCGAAAAGGAATTAAGATTTTATAGATGATTAACTAAACATAAGGAATGCTTTTTAAATTACCAGTATCACACACATACGCTTTATGGAAAATAAGTGACGAAATCAAACCCGTCATGAAAGCCATTATAGACCCTAAAATGGGTATGGGAGTATTCGACTACTACCTTAGTCAAACGGAGATATTAACACTTTATGACTACCTAAACAATGACTGGCAGGGTTCGTTCCGAATCGCCTATCCGCAAATATTCGATGTTGAAGAGGTTGACCTAGATGCTACGATTACAATTACTAGGAGACAATTTGAAACCGAACTGAGAACGTATGATGCTTGGGCAGAGACTTTTGGTAGGAGACCAGAAAACTATATAGACACATATTGGGATTTCGCTGAAGGGATATACGTTGATAAACTAACAGCAAGTAGGTTCACGGATAGACATACTAGTGAGTATAAATTTAATCCTGATGTCGTAGCAAAAGTATTGGACGAAGCAAATAAAAGAAAAGCCGCAAGAGAAGCTGAAGCTGCTAAAAAATAATATGAGTGATATGAAAGCAGAGTGGGATAAGTATGTGACACCTAAGATTGGGGTGGATGAGGCTATGCAAGTTGCGTTAGATTGGTGGTGGGACTTGTGCATTCAGAACCTATATGATATGGATGATAGTTGGGTGGGTTATCTATGGAAATATTATCCAGAGAAGGAACATCCTTATCATTTAACGGGTGAAGAAGTACAACATATCTACGAAAAGAAGATTGCGAATGATTACTGATTCCCACATAGAGAAGAATGGTAGAACCATTAACAAGATAAGCCTATTGTACATCGATAGTGATGATATGTTGTGTGACGCTTGTGATGAGATGAAGAAATGTGCTTCTTTACACTTATTGTGTAGTGACACTGCTATTATATGTAAGGATTGTTTACTTGAGATAGTGAACGAATTTGACGATACAACTGAATAAGTAAAACAATGGGATATAAGATGAAGCATGATATCGAGTTCAAGATTGGTAAGGAATACTACATCGATGAACGACAGAATAAGAAGAAAGCTAAGGTTATACTTAAACATTTCTATCCAGAGACAATGATATTTTGTACCGTACAAAATGAGGGTGGCTCAGAATGGGGGACGATGCTTAATCGATTGACTGAGATTAACGATTAAAACGATACATATTATGACGGAAGAACATATATTACGGGAACTTAACATCACTGATGATGTGCTAGCTATATTTCCGTATGGTAGTCAAGTATACGGCACAGCCAATGCTGAGTCGGATAGTGATTTCATAATTGTTATGAAGAGTAGCATGCTTAAGGATGGTTCATTCAGAAGTAGCAGCCCGAAAACAAATACTGATAGAACGATACAGGGTGTTGTATACTCTAGAGGTGGATTCGCAAATGCTGTTAATGATTACGATATTGCGGCTCACGAATGCTTATCGCTGGATGAAGACAAGGTTATTAAGAACAAATGGAAATTCAAAGTTAATAATTGGAATGAGAAGGAGATGGTTAAGAAAGTCATCACCAAGGCATCAGCTAGTCGTCACGTTGCCGACCAACAAGCTAAGAGTTTTAATAAGGATAGGGCTAAGAAGGGGATGTTCCACGCATTGCGGATACTCCACTTTGGACTACAGTTAAAGGAGCATGGTAAGATTGTTAATTTTGGTGTGTGTAACGACCTGTACCGTGAGTTTGATAAAATAGCCTTAGATGATTTCGATACTAGAGATTACTATAAGGAGTTTGATGACTTGTTAGTTAACTTGAGGGCTTAACCTAAATATTTTTACCTCAGAGTGGTTAATATCAAAATAAATCAGTATCTTTGTCACATGAAAAACATTAAACAATCAAATATTATAATGAAACTATTTAATAGAGAAGAAAATCCGATGGAAATATTGGATAAAACATTCAACCAAATGCCTAGGATTTTCACATCGTACCAATTTAACAATGCGGTAAAGAAAAACGGCTATCCGTCCACCTTACTAGAGGGTAGGGGGTTGTCAAAATTCTTACATAATTACGCTAATAATTCTGGCGAAAATTCGAAATTGTGGACTAAAATGGGTACTGAAGTTACAGAAACCTTACCAGTTGTACCAGTTGTAGTAGTTAAAAAGATGACTGACACTGACGAGCTTAATCAAAAATATTTAGAAGCGTTGAAAGTAATCCATCAAGGCTTAATGTATTCGGATAAAATAAACTTAGCGGAAGTGATTAATGATTTTGGATTGAGTAAGGATGTATACAAGCCGTTACAAGACAGTGGAATAATTAAAACAAATGGGAGGGCTGCTTCCGCTTGTAGATATACATGGACTACTACGGAACCATCTATCGAAATGGCTATCGAACTTAGAGATAACTTAAATAAGAATTCAGTAAAGCGTAAGCCAAAAGAAACGCCTATGCCAACAGAAGCACTTAAACCTAAGTCAACTAGCCCACGAAAATTGAAAACTCAACCTAAAAAGATTGTAAAAAGTTACTTTTGGGGGTTATTCACGACTACATCGGTAGAATCGTAACCATTAAATAAATTTACAACTTATCATGAGTAGAACAGAACATCGTATAGGGAAGATTAGAGAAGTGGTAATGCCAGAAGGTACAACTACTAACGAATTTGCTGGCGCATTATTACTAGAGGATGGTATCAAAGAAATACCCGATTATTATAATGATAATTTGGAGTATCTAACCGATGAATTATACGAGCAATTCCATTATCATCGACCATCAGACACCCTATACGAAATTATAGAGGATATGGACTATGACGATGAGGAGATTATTATAGCCACAGACAATGGAGACGGAACCATCAACTTCAATTTGAAGTTCTACAACGGTGGTGCTGGATTCGGAGAATGTCTTGATGAGGCTTTAGGAAAATTAAATAAAGATAAGTCATAAAGATTATTAACTGAGCCAAGTGTTTAATCGCACGACACCTATAAGCTCTAAAAACTAAACAGTGCGTATTAATTAATCAAATAAGTATGTTTTTAACTATTTTAATCGGGGTACCAACCCTATTTTTATTGGGTGTAGTTTTGTACGCCCTAACATTGAGACGAGTAGTACCCACTAATGCGGTACATATCGTACAGAGAGGTAAACAAACAGTATCCTACGGTGTGGGGCAGGAGAGTGGTAATGTATATTACGAATTCCCAGTATGGTTACCAGTCATTGGAGTTGCAAAAAGAATATTGCCCGTATCCAACTTTGATATTGAGTTGAAAGCCTATTCAGCTTATGACTTAGATAGAGTACCATTCTTAGTAGACGTAATGGCATTCTTCCATATCGCCAACCCTAATAAGGCGGCAGAGAAAGTGGAGAGTTTTGAAGAATTACGTGGCCAACTAACAGATGTTGTACGAGGTGCCGTAAGGTCAATTCTTGCCAAGAGTAATCTTGAAGAGATTATGGGTGAACGTCCTAAATATGCCAAGCAATTCACCGAAGCCGTAGAGGAAGATTTAAAAAGTTGGGGAGTTGAGAGTGTCAAAAGTATTGAACTTATGGATGTTCGTGATGAGGATGGTTCTAACGTGATTCATAATATCATGGCTAAGAGAAAATCAGCCATTGAAAAGGAATCTCGTCAAGAGGTAGCTAAGAACAACCAGTTAGCCGAACAATCCGAACTTTCTGCCAAGCAAGAAATTGCTGTTACGAAAGCCAATACGGAAAGACTTGCTGGTGAAGCCCTAGCAGAATCTAATCAAGCGATTGGTATAGCTAAGGCGAAGTCTTCGAAGATGTCTGGTATTGCAGACCAAGAAGCGTTATCTGATATTGCTAAAGCCGCAAGGTCTACAGCAGAACAAGAGATGGAGGTTGTCAAAGTAAATCAAATTAAGCAAGCGGAAATCGACAAGGAGCGTGAAATCATCTTCGCTGACCAAGAGAAGCGTAAGAAAGAAATCGATGCTGAGGCACGTAAGTACCAAGTAGAGGTTGATGCGCAAGCGAAGCTTGAAGCGGCTAAGAGACAAGCCGAAGGTACTAAAGAAGTAGGTCTTGCTGAAGCTGAGGTTGTTCTTGCTAACGGTACGTCTGTTGCGGAGAGTAAGAAATTGTTCGAACTTGCAAGAGTTGTTGCGGAACTTACACTAGCTAAGGATATCGGTGAGAACCCAACATACCAAGATTACTTGATTCGTCAAGCTGAGGTGAAAGTGAGTGAGGTAATTGGCGTTGCCCAACAAGAAGCCCTTGGAAAAGCATTGGCAAGTGCAGACTTGAAGATGTTGGTTAACAGTGGTGATGTAAACTCTGGAATCTCAGGATTCAGCGATTTGTTATCTTCTAAAGGTGGTTCTCAAGTAAATGGACTACTTGAAGCCTTGAAGCAAACTCCAGAAGGGGCAAAACTTCTAAACCTGCTGAATAACCTATCTGGGACTGATACACCTAGTTCAACTAACTAATCGGTAAGCTGATAATAGTTAAAAGGGAGAGTCGAAAGATTCTCCCTTTTTTTATGAAATATAGTTGCATAGGTCAAATATAATGCGTATCTTTGTGTCATACTAAGCATGTCAATAGAAAACAGATAAGATGGGGTTAGAAATATTAATTAAACCTCACTTCATGAGGCTTGACGAGGAGTGGCATGCCAACTGGTATGGTGTAGTCTTAGTAGAAAAGGAAGAACACATTCAACCAGTTTATGAAGCGCTATGCGAACAAGATGACTATTGGGACGGTCGAATCCACCTTATTAAGGTGGCACCCAAAGAGATAGATTCAACTAGTGACCTTACGCATATGTGTGACTATGTTGGTAAAACTGACATATATGATATCCCAACACTACAAGCTAAACTAAAAGAACAGGGAATAGACGTAGGATTCTACCAATATTGCCCAGATAACGATTATTAAGAATATGGAGTACGAATTCAGAGTAATACCAGATGAGCAAACACCAAAGACCCCTACGATAGAGGATGTCGAGGCGTTCATCGAGGAGCATAAAGAGCTAATAGCTGAGTTTAAACTAGAAGCCCAAGTAACTTCCAATGCTATTGGTCTAGCGGCAAACCAATGTGAACTTAACGGTGAGCGACTTAACCTACGTATGGCGGCTATTAAGGACGTTAGAAACCATGAAACACGTATTGCTATAGACCCAGTGATTACGAAGGCTTACGGTATGCTTAGAACGAAGATAGAGGGATGCCTAACGTGGAAAGGTAGGAGCATTGTGGCTGACCGATACCATTTCGTAGATGTCGAGTTCTATACTCCAGATGGTGAGTTCCACCAAGAAACGCATAAAGGGTTCCAAGCCCAAGTCTGGCAACATGAAATCAATCACCTTAATGGTGTTGAAGAGGATGTTGAGACATTCTTCGTTAATGTGGAGCGAGGCAGAAAAATAGGTAGAAATGAGCCATGCCCATGTGGTAGCGGTCTCAGATATAAAAAATGCTGTATCGAGTAGTTTAGGTAATTCTTCTCTGTTTTGGATAACGTCATTGAAACGCTGGTAAAAGCTAAAACCCTTATGAAATAATGAGCAACAATAAATCGGAAATCTCGTATAACCCACTAATACTACCCCTCATTTTTATGTCGATGGCGGCTATTATGTATATGTTCGCATTTCATAACGAGCGAGACCAGCATCGAGAGTGTAAGGAAGCTAATAAAATTGAAATAATTGCAGAATAATTTGTATAAGTCAAATCTTTTACATATCTTTGTAATCCATTAATTAAACAAAAACAATTTAACATGAATAAAGTATTAGTATTAATCGTTGTCTCACTATTGGGACTTGGTATCGTAGGTGCAATTATTGGTATCACTGCAAGTAATAAGGAGATAGCATTGCGCTCTTCGATTGAGAAGCAAGAACTAGTTCGTGAGGGCTATTACGATAAGATGTGGAAAGTAATCGCTCAGAAGGCTGAGGTCTCCAACAAATATAAAAATGACTTCAAGGAGATTTATTCTGACCTTATTGCTGGTCGATACGGAAACGAAAAAGGTGGTTCTCTTATGAAATGGATTCAAGAATCCAACCCCAATTTTGACACTTCGTTATACCTAAGCTTAATGAACTCAATCGAAGCTGAACGAACAGGATACCTTATGGAAGAGAAGAAGCTATTAGATTTGGCTAATTCACACCGTATCTTAAGATTGTCATTTCCGACCAGCTTATTTTTATCTGGAAGAGCAGAAATCATTATCAAGGTGGTTAGTTCCGACAAGACCAAGGAGATTCTTGAAAGTGGTATTGACAACGATGTGAAACTATTCAACTAATAGAAAGCTACGAATGCTAATCTGGGGAGCAGTTTTTATACCACTACTCACGGCAGTTATGCTGTTGTACTTCTTTAGACATGAGACCCTATGGTGGGAGTTATTTATTCCGCTATTAGTTTCACTTATACTCATCGGTTCTTCAAAAGCAATAATCGAACATGTGCAAGTTACTAGTACCGAATATTGGGGTAGTTTTGTCGATGTGGTAGAATATTACGAAGATTGGAATGAATACATTCATCAAACCTGTACTCGTACTGTAAGTTGTGGTAAAGATTGTACCACAACAGAAACCTACGATTGCTCCTACGTTCAATATCACTCAGCATACTGGGTGATTAGGACTACGACTAATGAGACGGTAAATATAACTCAAAGCCAGTATAATGTGCTTATGCGAAAGTTTGGTAATCAAATGTTCGTAAACCTAAATAGAAATTATCATACTGACGATGGTGATAAGTATTATAGCGTGTGGCCAAAAGATAGTATTTTGGCCACATCTGTAACTACAAAACACACGTATGAGAATAGAGTTAAAGCGTCTGACTTAACTCTATTCAATTTAGGTAAGGTAACTGAGGAAGACATTATCCAGTACGACCTTAAATCGTACCCTAAGATTACTGAAAACTATAAGATGGTAGCCGTATTGGGCGATAATGATATCGCCCAATTTGCCGACAAAAAGTTTCAATATCTTAATGGTAAGTTAGGTCACGAGAAGGAAGTTAAGATATTTGTGTTAATTTTTGAAAATCAACCAAGAGAGGCTGGGTTATTACAAGAGTGGTTGTGGGTGGGAGCCAACATGAACGAATTTGTAGTCTGCGTTGGAGTCGACAAAGATAGAAATGTAACGTGGTGTCATCCATTTTCATGGACTAGAAATGAATTACTTAAAATAGAGACTAGAGAATTCGTCCAATCTCAGAAGAAACTGAACCTTACCCAATTAGCCAGCTTTACTGGTGAAAATGTTAAGGAAGGTTTCGTGAGGCGAGATTTCGAAGAATTTAATTATCTTACTGTAGAGCCACCATTATGGGCTGTTGGGGTTACTTATCTACTTACATTACTAGTTAACATCGGCATTAGCTTTTGGGTGGTAAGTAATGAATTCACTGAAAATCCAAAATATAGTAGAAATAGATGGAATTAAATGAATATGATAAGGAGTTTCTTGTGGGACATTCTCACCCAGTTAAAGAGCTAAGGCTTCTATTATCCAATATTAAGCCTTGGGAGAAAGACTACGAACTAAAAGTGAAGGACTGTAAGGATTTTACTTATAACGATAAACAAGTATACTGCTATAATAGTAAGTATTATTACAACTAAAAACGAAAACAATGTTTAATTTTAACAATGCAAAGTTCTGGCAATCTGCGGCCTATCGCGCACTACTATTAAGTGAACAAGCACTTACAGATAGATTAGGTAACCTAGAACTAAGGGTGTGGCAACTAGAAAACCCAAAGAAATTTAGCTGTGGCGACATAGTAACCTTCCAACCTAAAGTTTTTGATAATGGGTTAGTACTAAATTGGTCAGGTAGCACAAGAATAATGACCTTAGAGCCTACCAAATGTAAGATTCTAGGCGCTACACCGACTCTTTATGGTTGGAAGTATAAGACCATTGAAGTGGATGGTTGTACCATTCGAGAACATTGCAATGAGGAAACCTTGACCATAGTCAAGGAAAAGAAATGTAAGAAGAAAAAAAAGAAATAATTTGCATATCTCGATTTAATTCTGTATCTTTGCTGTATGAATAATAAAGCCCTAAATAAGGAAGAACGTTTTGTTTGCGAAATGGTTTGGGGTGGAGTTACCTTAGAAGCTAATAGTGTTAGAGATAGTAGATTCTTCCAAGACGGTATGACCCGATTCCAGAACGATGAATGGAAAGACCTCTGGAAGCAAGAAACTAATCGAGATTATAAGCCCGATAACCTATTGGAGTGGTTTAGTAAGTACTATAATCGGAGTTTATCCCAATGTGGGTTTCTTTTAGAACTATGTGACCGTAATTATATGAAACTGAGGGAGTTAGAAGTACAATTAAGAGATAAACATGTTTTCTATTGTCCAGCAGATAAAGAGGAAATGACCAAAGTAATGACATTCACTAAGGACTGGAGAAAAAACCTATGAAACTAAAAGAATACGCTAATAAATTTTTTGACCACCTATTATCGCCAACACCAACAGTGGTAGTGTATGTGTTGATAATATATGTGATGTCTGTATCCTACAGTAGTCGACAAAGAGATGCTGAGTTAGGTGTCTATATCAGAGGCAACCACGAACTTTTAGTTAAACACCAAGAATTGTTTGCTACACAAAATAAACTAGATAGCGCTTGGAATGAGGAGTTAGGTAATACACATTATTACCAGATGGTTACCGCTAGACAGTATTTAGAATTAACTAATAAATTTAGTACCGATAGCGTAATCTATAGTACTATATACTTTGACCCTACATCAAACAAAGTTCCATTCTGTCCTTATTAATGATTAATACTATGAGATTAATACTAATGTCAATCCTAATATTCTTAGGTACTGCCGTACAAGCGCAAAACGTAGGAATAAAGACAAATAACGGTGATACCCTATTTATAAGGGTAGATATGTATGACGTAATGGTTAAATCTTGGGATACCGTGATTAATGAACCTAAACCAACTTTCATAAGTGTTGAAGACTTATCAGTTGCTGAAGAGTACATCTATAAGTGTGAAAAAAACCGAATAAGGGCAGAAAAATGGGATAGGCATTTCGAACAGCATCGATACTTCCTATTTTTCACCATAGACCTATAAATTAAAAACCAAACAATTATGATAGTAACATCAATAGTATTAGTGGCAATTCTATGTGTCGGAGTAGCAATCCCAGTAAAAGGATTGTACGACATGGCTAAAGATAATAAAGAGAAGTACGTCACTTACGATTTACCTAGCACATATGTACCTAAAAGTGAAAAAATATTTGACTTTGGGTTGTTTTTCTCAAAAATAAAGAGTATATTTGTATCATAAACCTTAAGTAATAATAATGTCAATTTCAGTATTTATGTCTGATAATCTTTCGTATGAATTAGAAAAAGATAGATTCAAGCAATGTTCTAAAATGGAAGCGCTTAAATATCTTAAAGGTATTTATTCAAATAAAACGAGATTGGAGGTAGACTTTTTAGACCAGTTTGCACCACAAACCGTCTTTGACCCCGTTAGAAAGTTCATGTTGGACTCTTGGGACGATGCGACCAAATTTACCTATGAGGAAGCGTTTCAGTTGAAAGACCAAGCATTTCAAAGACTGGTTTTCACGTCAGTGGATATCGCTGAGATGATGGAGAACCTAGGAAAGGAGAAAGTGAAAACTGATGGTATACATGTATCTCGTAAAGTATTTGACCGAGAGGGTGAGTATATCGGAGATAAAGAATATGATAACGTATACGAGACCTACCGTATTGGAGGTAGTGAGCTAGGATTGGTAAGACCCGTCTACGCAGTTAGATGTTGGTGTACCTCAACCGAGAACGAGCATTGGCTGTGGATTGATGAGAATTACGCAGAAGACCCATTAGCAGCTATTGCTAGCACGTTCCATATGCATGAAAATGTAATTCCACACATCACGGAATTAAAACGACAGGGTGACATTATGCTAGTTGAATTAGACGGGGATATAACTCCTGAGGGGCGTACTAGACCCCTAACAAAAGAAGAGTACTTTGGTCTATTGACCTCTGAGACATAATAATTATTAATCAAAAAGAAGAAAGCTATGAAAAACAAGCAAATTGTAGTACTAGAACCGTCTACTAACACTCATTCTATGACAGCAGAAAGTGTAATTGTGACCGATTTAGGTGGTGGTAACCTTAAACTTAAAGTTGAAGGTTCTGGTATCGTAACTCACGGTGAACACGGTGTTGTTAGAACGGAAGCTCCTGACGTAATCAAATACGTTCAGCAAGAGCTGAATCCTATCACTAATGCGTTCCAGAACGCTTACGACTAAGGTCGATAGGGTAGACAAATAATTAAAGCGTCATAGAATATTCTATGACGCTTTATTTTGTTGCATATATCAATTAAATTTAGTATCTTTGTAGAATATGGCTAGGGTAGTAAACAAAATAGACTTAATTTCTAGGGTGGTAGAAGTATCTAACCAAGGTTTAACCAAATTGGTGGTTTCCGAAGGAAACATTAAAGTATTTTGTAGCAACAATGAGATACGCGAACTTATAATTCCAGAAGGAGTTAAAACCTTGTTTTGTTCTGATAATAAATTAACCAAACTTACACTACCCGATGGTATAAGAGAATTGGATGCCACTAATAACCCAAATCTCAAAGAGTTAACTCTACCAATGAGTCTCCTATGGGCAAACTTAGACCCACATACCAAAATAACTAACCTACTTGAAGTATCTAACGATAGCGATATGAGGGTCAGATTTATATCGTTAGTTAGTAGAGAACAGTGGTATACTAGTGATACTATAAATATAAGATAATGGAGGATAGACGTACCGTAATAATCAAACTAAATGGCGAAATATTAGGCTCCGCATTGGGGATAGATGGGGTAACATACCCAATCTGCCCATCGAACGTGACAAAATTTAAAAATGTGCTAGTTTCCAACTATATGGATGCTACTGCGTCATGGAGTGATACTTGGACTAACATCATCGTTTACCCCAACACTAACGCTAGGATAGCTAAGTTCGTTAACAACGATAGGTTAGAGACATTGGTGATTCCTAGTAATATAAAGATGGTCTTACTTAACGGTAAGAATGTTAGACAACTAAAACTGGCTGAAGGCGTTGAATTCGTATTCGTGCGCAAGTGTGAAAACCTAAAAGAAATCTATCTACCTAAGTCTGTAAAGAAAGCGGTACTTAATGCTAGAACGAATATCATTAACTTTGAAGAGGTTAGTAATAACCCTATTACAGAAGTGACTTACGATTCTAAAGTAAATATGGAGATAGCTGACATTAGAGACGCATTCTCTCAGATAATAAGGGATAACGTTGATATCGAGGTCACAAGTTACGCGATGGGTGCAAAGCTTACATGATGAGAAAAATGGTATTATTTTCCTATTCAAATATCTGTAAGTAGACGATAAACTAATTAACATGGCAGGACATATAAAATTGATGAATGGGAATAAATACCCAATCAAGAACCAGTACAATACAATATTATCACTCACCCCAATACTCAAGAAATTGCGGTAACCTGCACTGCACTAGATTTATGTTATGGTCAGAATATAAACACCATCAGAATAATAACAAATGGTCACGATATTGATGAATTACTAATACCTCATCAAACGGAAGCATTAATGGTATACGACAATATCATTATTAACCAGATTACGGGAGTGTTTACTACTACCTACACTACTAGAATTCGTCAGCCTATAGTTTTACCATCTAATATATGACATGTTGATGTACCATATATTACAAAGCTGGCAAACCTAAGCGACTTCGTAGGTAATAAAAGAGTATCAATCCAATTTAGAGTAAGATGAATCTAGAAGAAACAAACGATAAGTGGAAAGACTTATCTGAATCCAACCTTAGCGAACCATTAAGTAGGCTTAATACTCCAGAATATTTTACTAAATTAACCAACGCAAATAAGATTAACATACTTGAGGCACTACTGTCCGATTTTGGTGAAGACCACGAAGAACATACAACCTCTTGGGATGTTTACACTAACGCTAAAGCGTGGCTAAATGAATTGAAGGATGCGTAAACATACCGAAGAAATAGAGACGATTAAGACCATGCAGAGTTCAATGGGTCGACAGGTACGTCATACCATGAACATACCCGTAGAGGACTTTAACTGTGAGGAAATTATTATTGCTGAAGATGTAATAGACCTTAATATATTCTACGCTGACGGTGTTAAACTGACGATACCAAATACACTATTCCAGTTTGACGTTTCACATAGTAAGATAACCGAACTAAAACTACCTACTAATTTATATAGAGGTTCGGTGCGTTTCGACACTAAGATAACCAATTCAGAGGATATGGTGGAGATATGCAAGACTCAACCTAAAGATAGTTTCAAACAAACGGCAAATTTGAAGTTTATGACTCAGGTAGCAATAGATAGGACTATTATAATGGGGTGTATCTATTGTAGTGGCGCAATCAGTCCCAGTAAGGTACATATTTGCGCTAAAACCTATGAACATAAGACGATTGAAATTGGCCAAAGACTAATTAAGCTTATAGACTAATGTTAATAAAATACGAAACATCATTACTGGCCGAAAAGAAAGGCTACCCACAACGGAACACTTACGACTTCTGGCTACCCGATGGTGAGACTATGACCGATAAACACTATTGTGAGTGGCTTGACGAGGAAGATTATGAGGGGATGATAGCCGCACCGAGACAATCTCTTCTACAGAAATGGCTTAGAGACGAACATAAGATGAGTATCACCGTTCATCCATTAAACACTGGTAAATGGGAGTTCGTAATATTCTTCCTTGACCAACCGTTGGAAGGTACTGATGGCTTTAAGAATAAAATGTCGCTACACGTTGAACCATACTACTGGGACTCTTACGAGGAAACGCTAGAAGCCGCATTGGTAACAGGATTGAATCTGATTAAATGATATGGACGGCACTGAGAAAAATCCTTACCCATTTGAGTCATTGGTAGTGCTGATGAGTGACCAATTGGTCGCCCTTCCGCTACATAATGTCCCACCATACAAACGACCCACCTCTAAGAAGGCTAGGGTTAAGTACGGTAGAAGCTCTAGGAAGGATTGGAAACTTAAATATGGTAAGTTAGATAAGGAGAATAAGAGCATATTTGCAACATTCTGGAAGCAACTCCAAGTGGGTAACTACCACATGGATGATGGTGGCGCTTACTATACAACGCCACTATATCTATATGACGGTAACTACTACGCATGAGTGAGGGGTATGTTAGGTTAGCCGATGGGTATAAATTCGATATTAAATCCAATACTCAGTATCAACTAACTTCAAAGTTGATGATGACGAGGGTTCCATATAGAGTTAGTGAATATAAACTTCATACACAGTTAGACGGTAGGAACCAAGACATTGTGATATTGATTTGTAATCATGTTTTGGTAGATGAAATCGTATTACCAGAGGACACTAGGGGGTTCCACCTTCAATCTAGTGTTGGTGTATATGGTAAATCTGCAATAACTATACAACCATTAGTGTTGCCAGACTCACTAGAACATATAACGTTATCGGTGTATATCACCAACATATCTAACTTGGATGAGTATATGACTAGAGGTGGGAGTATCCTATTTGACGCTACGCTTAAATAATATTTGCATATATCAAATGTTTTACGTATCTTTGCATAAGAATGGAATTGCACACAGTTAAAGGGCAGAAATGGAAGAGCGAGAAAGAGGGTACGCCTCTTATTCCTCTTGTGGGTAAGCCAATCGTTGGTCAGAAGTACCACGTTACGTGGGGACTGAGCAAAGGTGTCGTAGGGCGCTGCTATGAGGTTAATGAATACCTTAAGACGGTACTACTAGAGAGGCCAAGCACCCGAAAACCATTTAAAAACCCAGTGCCGTGGAGTCAACTACTCCATTTAAGGGTACAACAATTTAGAATTGAACAAGGATTAAACCCATACGAATAATGAACGCAGCAGAAGCAAGAATTAAAACAGCGCAAGCTAGAGCAGTAGATTTAAAAGCTGAATACGACAGTGTACAATCAGCTATTGAATTCGAAGTACTAAGTGGAAACGGTAAGTATGAAGTGGCTATTTATGGTACACTAATGGTAGAAACAGTTGAGACCCTTACCGATGAAGGTTACCGCATAACTGGAGGTGTGGGTGCAGGATTTAATGAAACTAGTACCATAATATCTTGGAAGTAATGGGTAGTATTAGAGCAGAAATAGTAATGCTACCTACAGATGATATGGTAGATAACTGGGGAATAACCCAGTGTATTAAAGAAGACCATCCCATATGTGATTATTTGGGGTTATATATCAACTTATTTAATAGGGAATTTGATAGCTACAAAAAACAACATCTTTATTTCATAACTGATGAAACTATTAAAAAAGGTGATTGGTGCTTTAATGATATAAAGGGTGTTGGTCTCATCACATCTATTGTCAGTAACACTATCAGTACTACTTGGCAAGATGATTCTAAAACTAATGACCATGCCGTTAATTTACCATCATTTAAAAAAATAGTTGCCACTACAGACAGCAAACTAAAAGTACCTAAAGGTGAACCATATATGTCTCAAGACCTTATGAAGGTATGGGTATATCCCACTAAGGGATTGCCTAAACCAACAGATAAGTTTCTAATGGACTACTGTAACAAACCAATTAATGTGGTAGAAATTAAATGTGAACATTATGGGGCTATTAAGTTAAACCATCGTGGTGAAATTTCAACCCTTAACCCATCGTTATATTCGAAATACGAAATCATCGATGCGCTCCAAACGTATTGGGATGAAGTACATGGTGAAGGAAGCCAAAATTCGAGATTGATTAATTGGATTGATAATAATTTATAATGGAAAAGAGCGAAAAAATGCAAGCCGTAATTAATATGGTACTCATAATGGGTCTATCCTTCAATGAGAAAGATAACTACTTAGATAATCTTGAAAGAGAGATAGTCGTTTTCAATGGCGCCAATGCCCAACGAGTATTAATCGACACTAAGTTGGATTGGAACGACATCTATAAAAAGTTAGGTGACGCACCTATCAAATATGGTGAGATAAAGAAAGCTACTGAAATAAATAGCGCATTAAAACCTTGGTAATATGAGACAAGAAACTAACATAGTATTACTTCCAACGAACGATTATCCAGCGATAGCACAATCTAGTATTGGCTATGGTCAATTATACGGGTGGGTAACAGGTAAAATCAGGACACCACACACGTTAGTCCACATGTACTTTACTTCTAATGATAAGGTGATGAAAGAGGATACTTGGGTTATTACTGATGGTTGGGAAGTACTTAACATACAAGATTTCGTAAGTATCACTACACGTTTCAGAGAAAATTGTAAGAAAATAATTGCCACCACCGATAAAAGCCTAACTATCGATTTAGGTCATCTATGTCTTGACAATCTACCTAGACCGACAGACTTATTCGTTGAGGAATACTGTAAGTCACCAATGGATACGGTGATGGTCGAATACCACGACCAAGAGGTTAAGATAGACGAGATGAACTACATCACCATATCACCAATTAAGGAAACTTATACGCGAGCAGAAGTTAACGTACTAATCAATAAGTTACAATCAATACCAGTTGATTCATATGGGGAACATATTGGTATCCCAGAAACATGGAAGAACACCATCGATATGTGGTGTGCCCCCTTTAAATAATGACTAAGACAACTAACATTAAGGATGTTTTAATTTGCACATATCAAATCTTTTACGTATCTTTGTGGTATGAAAACATTAGTAATACATCCTTCCGACCCATCAACAGATATGTTGAAGGCAATCTATGGGGGTAAAGAGTGGACAGTGGTAGATGATAATCATATACCTAAGAGCCAACTAAAAGAGCTTATTAAAGAACATGACCGCATTATTATGTTGGGGCATGGAACTAGCTACGGACTAGTTAATGGTACCAAAGATAGATTCTTAATAGATTCTACATTGGTATACTTATTGCGTGATAAGTATTGCGTATGTATATGGTGTAACGCTGATGAGTTTGTCACTAGATACGAACTCGAAGGATTTTACACTGGGATGATAATATCTGAAGATATCGAAGCAAATATGTTCAACGTTAACGCGACCACTGATGAGATTGCTAGTAGCAATACTATATTTTCAGAAGCATGTAGGTTAGCGGTTGAAGCTGACGCTAAAGATATGGTGAAAATAGTTACTGAGAACTATGTGGGCGTAGGTGAAGTATTCGACTTTAATCGGGCTAGAATATATCACACTGGGATAATTGAAAACTAATAACTTAAAAACATTATAAATGAATAATCCAGATAGATACGTAATAGTAAAGATTACTAAGGGTGGCGCTGAGGACGTATATAAGGTCTTCGCAACTTGGATGGGAGGGTGGCGTGATGGTGACGCTTGGAGGATGAACAGTGGCATCGTAAGCGTTCTAGAGGACGATAATGCCTATACGTTCGTTGGATTCTCTGGCTCAGAATACCAATGTGTTAAAGGTACTTATGGTTACAGTACCTACACCTATGGCGTATTGGAAAGTATGATAAATGCCACAAATAGCGTTGGGTATACCATGACCATCATGGAACCAAACTTCGATGTACTCTCTTTAAACAACTAATACCAATGGGACACTACGAAGACCTAGAGAAAGCACTGAATAACAATAGTAAAGAGGGTGAGTAACAATGACGAATATTGTAGAACATTATAAGACTAACTCATGAGAGAACAAGAATTAGAAAAGAGACTCAATAAGTCTAATGAATATCTTAAAGCTATGTCGGAGTTCGTTGGCATTGATAAAGAAGCTAGAGTTAGATTGAAGGCAGCTATTGTTAAAAATCAAATGGCTGTTGAAATTGTAGATAAGTCCGAACAATCAAAATCCGTAGAACCTGCACAGGCTATCGATACGTACCTTGAAGACCCTAACTCATGGCTCACCAAGCATCACCCATACTTCAATATGATGGATAGAAATAGATGGTTCGAAGCTATGTCGGCTTATGGTAAATTCATATATGAAAACTCACGTAAGTAATGAGCGCTACTAAACTTCATAAGATACTCAAGAAGTATAGAGAGAAGCACCGAATCCACAAGGAATCTTGGGATAAGGTCTATGTCCCTAAAATTGAGGGGATACTAACTAGGAGTCATGAAACTCAATGTCATAATTTTGCTGCTGCTGGTAGTAGAATATTTGACGAGATGATGAAGGAACTTGAAGGCGTTGAAGTGTTCCCTAAGAAAACTAAATAATGGCTAAGACGCAGCGATTGAAAAGTTAGATGAATTAATTAACGGACAATGAGACTTACAGGTAAAGCAAAAGAGAATTTTGAGAGGTGGTTCTATTCAGAATCAGCCATAGTTCAAATGTATGGAGATTGTATTTCAACATCATTTAATCGAGGGATTGACTGGTTTGAAGCATTACCAGAATCAATGCAATGGGGAGTATATCAAGACTTCTTAGATGCTTTCAGCATACACATGTGGATTGAACCATCTCAATACTTTACTGGTTCATATGCCGTACTCTACGGAAGTAAAGTTAAAAGAATATTACCAGCAGATATGGATAACCTAACCACTAGAGATGAAGCTCGTAAACTGGCAATAGAAGCGATAAACCTCACCCTTAATGGTGAACTACCAACGGTTACACAATACCCAAAAGAGCAATACTCAAGTATTGACCACATATATGATACCATCTTAGATAAAGATGTTGACTTCGGTCATGAAGAAGAGTTCACATACGATGGTAAACACTACCACGCTAAAGTGCAACATGATGGTACATACATGGAATATGGTATCAAAGGCCGCGAAGTAATCTTCAATGTAATACTACATGAATGTGGAACATGTGGAGACGATACTACTAAATTAGGGTTTTGCCCGAAATGTGATACTGACGCTTATTCTTATTAAAAAGATTTGCATATGTCAAAATAATTTATTATCTTTGTATCCATGAGTAATACGTTAAAGCAGTTGGTTATCCACACATTCAAAGATGAACTCAATGAAGCTAGAAGTGAACTTCAAGAATATGACGACTTCTGGGAATGGTATGCCGAAAACTACCCTGAGACCAAAGAAGACCTATTCGGTAAGTTTATGGTAGAGTATTCTAAAAAATGTGAAACTGACAATAAAAAGTAAATGATGAAAACATTAATACAACAATTACAAGATGGTGAAATAGCTATTAAAAATGATGGTACTGTTGAAGACCCTAGAAGAGTGTTAAAAGTAGCATTTCCTAAAGACTATTTTAATTGTGGAGGTAATTATGATAAATATAGTGCTTCTTCTGATAATAGAAAATGGACAGATACCCCAGAAAATAATAAAAATAAAATTGGTATATCAACATTAGAATTTATCAAAGAATTAGACAATCAAACAAATATGAAAACAATAACAGCAAAACGAGCACAATCAATTATAGATATTTCATGTACATCATGGCAAGATACTTTAGCAGTAAAGTGGGCAAGACATATAGTATTAGGAAAAAATATAGAGATATCTGAAGAGTTTTACCAAGAAATGCGTAAAGCATGTACTGATGAACAGAATGTACTGTTTGATAAAGTATTTGGTAAAGATGAACTAACATGCCATTTTAAAGAGGGTGAAATGATTTATATAGGGGTAAAACCTAAGTGGTGGAATGGTAAAACTGGGGGCAAATGTCCTGTAACATGTACTAAAATAACATTTCCTTTTATAGGTAAATTAGAAAAAATATTATTAACGGATGGTCATTTATCTTTAAAAATAGGAGATTATTCATTTGCATATCTTTATGATAAAACTGATAATAAATATATTCGTAAAGCAACACCAGAAGAAATCAAAAAAGCACAATGCTATCCTGATGGAACTGCTTGTTTAGTTAGAGATAATACATATGACGGATGGGATTTTAGATATGCAGATGGTAATGGTAAATTCTATATTCGTGGTAGTAAATCAGGATTAACAAACGAATGGAAACAGCACATGAAACTAGACATGAATAACTTACCAGTGAATTAGTAATATGAAAAACGAAAAACAGATTGCTAATGCTGGTTTCAAACGCATTGCTAACTTTATTAAGAGTAATCCACATAAAGTATTTTCAACACCTGTAGCTATAGGTGTTGAAGAGCATTATAAGGTGAACACATGAGTAAAAATTATGACATAGACTTTAGACCACCAACACTATTTGAAGATAACGTATTAGCATATAGTAAGGATAAGTACGTAGTTAATACGCTTTCCTTGAAACATAGTGATATGGTGGGAATTAAAGGGATAATGGTTAATGCAACAGACTTTGCAATTTTTAACCTTGAGGGCACTATAATAATATCTGGAGAGTTTGACCTATGTAATATATCCGAATCTCCTAATAGTAAGGTAAGCTTCGAAAATGCTAAAGGAGAAGTGGACATTTCTATAACTACAGAAGTCTTAAACATAGAAGAACTAACACACAGTGAAGACATAAGCTTAAAATTCTGGATAAATACCGTTCACTTTCCAATATGTGGCATATGTCAGGAACATGTGAGAGGTAATGGTAGAGTACATATTTGCGCCCAGAGAAATATGGGTGACGAAAACGCAACTAGAGACGCAATCAATACGCCACTTTTTAAAGCAATATCAGTATGAGTAAAATTATCGCACAAGTAATCCTTCTACCGACAGAAGGTA
>TARA_R110000868_G_scaffold93619_2_pt1 | contig 35839 bp, 30 predicted proteins | sample TARA_R110000868 | Tara Oceans TARA_R110000868 (sample SAMEA4397489) | marine metagenome | biome: Polar Biome; feature: [SRF] surface water layer (ENVO:00010504); material: water (ENVO:00002006), including particulate matter (ENVO:01000060) such as... | depth 5 m | reverse complement strand
TTTTTTTTCATATCTGCAGATTACTTTGTTGCAAATGTATAGTTTTCTGGATCTTAGACCTTGAAGTGTCATTCGCGTCAGATATCAGGTATTATATAAACATAATATCTGAACAGAAGCCGGTCTTTTTGCATGTTTTAGTTCCATATCAGCTTCATATACGAACAAGGCCATGCAGGTGAATAACAAGTTTGGTGGCAGGGATAAACGCGATGTTAACGTCAGAATCCAAAAGCGACGATTCAGAGTTCCGGCCAACAATCCTGGTGCGTCTTCCCGGAAATGTCGAATCCGACGTCGCACGGCTTGAAGAGCGATTGAAACTCACTCTGCCGAGTGCTTACCGTCGGTTCTTACTAAACTACCCGAGCATCTTGATCGAAACCAAGGCTGACCTGAGGTGGTGTCATGAATCGTTGTCCGACCGAAAACTGCGTTTCAACATCGACGAATTGATCTATTTCAACGAGGACGTCAGGGTGCCCGGAACTCCATGGACCGAGGACGAAGGCCCATGGCCAGATCATTACTTCGTTATCGGTGATGATCAGACCGGCAACTACTGGGTTATCGATGTTTCGTCGTCGGACGAAGTGGTACTTTTCTATGACCACGAAATTGGCACGTTCACGGTTGAGCACAAGACCATTGAAGCGTTTGCAGATCACCTTGTCCGATCAACAATTAAATGGAACGAGGAGCAAAAAGACCGCCGCGACAATCGCTGTAGCTGATCGCATAACGAATAATAAAACGGGCAATACAAGTGTGCTAAGAAGCCAGATGTTTTCTGAGAAACAGCTTTCGGTCGTTTCTCCGAAGCGAGTTTACATCGACTTTCAAACTTCAGAGATTGATGCAACCGAACGGCAGTGGTCATGCTGCGTGATCCTGATAGAGAGGAGAGGATCAACATCTGCTGTCATGTAGGCCTTCCCTTAACAAGTCCATACAGTGTCAATTAATAATTGATAATATCTGAAAATCCTGATAGATTTAAACAGAATCAAATTCTGTCTATCAATAGTTATTTGACTTAGGAAACACAATGCGAGCAATTCTTGCCAAGTTGATTGTCTTCCTTTGTGTGATGCCAACTTACGCACAAGACGAAACCAACGTTGATTCAAAGACGAAACTGGTCAAACTCAACGACACCACAGTTCTGACCTTCAAAAGAGTTTCCCCTAAAATCTACGGCATTCAGTATCCCGATTTCTTTGTTCTTGAGACTGAGGTTACCAATCAGCAATTTAAAGTCTATTTAGATGCCAAAAAATTGACAAAAGATGATACTGACGTTTTGAAGGTGATTCGAAAGCGCGCGAAGACCCGATCTTTTTCCACTGCGGATATTCCCTATCGAATTGAGGATGAATCTACTCTTTGGCGAAAGGGAGCTTACCCCAAAGGTCTGCAAAATCATCCGGTCGCACTTGTTACGCTTCACGACGCAACCAACTTTGGAAACTGGCTTAACGAAAAAAACAAAACTGGAACATTTCGGCTTCCTACATGGAATGAGTGGATGGTGACTGCATACGGCAAATCCCGAAAATACCCTTGGGGTGACGACTGGGATCATACCAGAATCCATTCGTCACATGGATTCAAACTTAGTTTCTCACTCGACGAAAAATCGAACGGCAAAAATCCCCCATACCGTACCGAAGCTGTGAAGGAACGAAAGTCTGGCAAAACCCCCGAAGGTATTTATGGTATCCTTGGGAATGTTGGTGAGTATATTATCGCCGGGGACCCCACAGCTGACAACTACTTCAATTTAGGATCACGTTCGATGGGCGGTGGATTTACCGACATAGTATGGTCCACTGATGATAAATTGCACCCGCTACATCCACGCCATGATTATTGGGGGTATAGTCATCATTCTACTGCGCGAAAATGCGACTTGGGGTTCCGTCTCGTACTCGTATTGGAAAACAATAAAACAATGTTGAAACATGAGCGATTGTTCGAGCAACGAAACAAAGCCTGGATGATGGAAAACGCCAAATCATCAAAATAGCTGCAAATAAAAATACGATGCACACGAAGCTGCCGACAACGCGTGTTTTGAATCGAACGATCGCTCAGGTTGATCGTGATCATTATCCAATAAACTCATCGATTTCGCAAATGCCCCTAAAAAGCACCACCAAATGGTTTTGCATCACTTTGATCAAGTAGTTTGGGGGGATCGATGAAGGAAGTGGTCATGCTGGGTGATCCTGACGGAGAGGAGTGGATCAACATCTACTGTCATTTCAGTCTTCCCTCAATCATTTCATTTGTAAATGCTTTTCCTGATGTGTCAATTGATAATTGACACAATTCCTGATCGGTTTAGAATGAATCTAATTCTGTTGATCAATAGTTATCCGTCTCTAGATCTCTACTTTTGCGAGATACTCATGTTGAAAACGATTGCTCTATTTGCCGTTCTCGTGTCATTCCTGCTTTATCCTGGCGAACAAGTCTCTGCTCAAGAGTCGGCACCGCAGCTGGAGTTTCGACTGGCGGACGACACCGAAACGACCGGGTGGCAGAAGATGGAAGTTCGTGGCAGCGACAAGTCGGTTTTCGTCTCCGACGAAGTTTCACTGCACGGTGGCCACATCGAAAAAGTGTCGTTCTACAAAGATCTGAACGGGAATCAGTCGGTTGGGCTAACCTTGACCGAGGATGGCGCAAAGGTGATGAAAGAAACAACCTCAAAAAATCAGAACAAGAAGCTCGCCATTTTACTCAACGGCAAGGTTATTAATGCTCCAACTATTCGATCGACAATCGCTAAGGAAGTACAGATCACGGGACGGTTCGACAAAGACGATCTACTAATGTTCTTTCGCGCAATTGTCCTGCGGGAACTGCCAGCAAGCGACGGATAACAATGTCGTATTCACGGAAGACGGCAGCACGCGATTACAAATTGTAAATCCTTCACTGTCCCGTTGAAACGTGCCATTATCGGGCTGAAACGACTGTCGGAGAACTTCGACATTTGACGCTGTTCAACCCGGGCTGGTCCTTACTACTTTGCCGATGAAGACCTTTTCTTGCTCCACAACTGGCCGCGGAAAGAGCAGGCCATAGATAACAATTGGTGCCCAGGACTAACCGTCTTGAGTGATTCTGTTCGTGAAAACGTTCGCTGATATGCTCCCTTTAACCGAATCCAGAAATTGATATAGAATTCAGGTTTCTGGATAATTAAAAAGGAGGCGAATACGCCCACGAAACGTCATTCATCCCGGAAACGACTATTGAAACTTTCCGCGTAACCGTTTTGCCAAGGCGACCATTGTTCGCACAACTCGGGAAACGGAATTTCTGAGCCGCCCTGATGAATTTGCCCTCCAGATATTGCAAGTGCTGTCTTGATGGTACAATGTGTCGAAGAGTCGTGAAAATTGAGCTGTATAAATACAACGGAACCTTTTCAAGAAACAGCCTTCCAGAGAAACTGAGTTGCCCCATGAGAGAAATCATGGCAGAACCGAGAGCCAGATGCCGTTGGTATCAGTTCAGCCTGCGAGCAGAACGAAAGTAAGAGAGGATCTACTGACGTGGCCGCACCGAAACGAACCAAGAAGACCGGCCGTGAGGCTTCCCGGCGTGTGCATTGGATCGTGATCGTCGTCAGCGGCATAGGACTCGCAGTGCTTGTCGGCGTCCTGTGGCACTCTGTTGACATCGCGCGCCAAGCGGCACTTCACTCCAGTTGCAGTTGGCCCGTGGGCAAGTTGCACCTCGCGATGCACAACTATCATGCAGTCCACGGCCACTTTCCACCCGCCTTCCTGGCTGACGAGGATGGCACACCCATTCACAGCTGGCGGGTCCTCCTCCTACCGTATATGGATGAACAACAGCTCTACGATGCTTACAGTTTCGACGAGCCATGGAATGGGCCGAACAACATCCGCCTGGCCCACAAGATGCCCGAGACCTATCATTGTCCCAGCGAGCCAGAATCGGACTCGGTGACGAGCTACGTTGTCATTGTTGGGAAGGACACGGCGTTCCCGTTCGACCAGCCGACGTCATATGAGGACTTTTGTGACGGGCGTGACAACACCATTCTTGTGGCTGAGATCGCCGACTCAGATATCCTCTGGACCGAGCCCCGCGACCTCGCGGCCGACACCATGAGCTCTACCGTCAACCACAAATCGCTGCCGAGCATTTCCAGTGCGCGCCGCCGAGGGCCGCGTGTGAACACGGCCGGTCCCATCACTTCTCATTCCTTGAGTCGGAACCTCGCCCCCGAGACACTCAGGGCGTTCACCACAATTGCGGCGGGCGATGAGATTTCCATGGTGGAGTTTCGCGACACCGGATTCGAGAGTCTTGGTCACAGTGCGGTCACCGATCAGATTCTGCGAGACTTCAACTACTGGAACAAGGTTAGCGGTCTCTGGCTCAGTCGCTCCAAGGTCACGGATGCAGGCATCAAGTACCTGCGGGGGGCAACACATCTCTATTCGCTGAACCTGAGCGGTACCGAAGTGACTGACGCAGCCCTGGAGCACCTAAAGGGGCTGCCTGAGCTGCATTCCGTCAATCTCCGCGGCACGCAAGTATCCCCTCGTGGTGTGCTGGAATTGATCGCCTCGTCAGATTCTATGCAGATTGTGTTCCCCGGAGGGTGGGGGTGGAAGCTCGAAAACTCGCACGGGTTTCAGTTGAAGCTGAGCAGTTCTGCGATTACAGGAGATCTGTTTCAACTCTTCGGAACCGTTCGGGCTCCGGCTTACTTAGATCTGGACGGAATCGCATTGATGGACGAAGGCCTGGCGAACCTCGGGGGGTTCGAAGATTTGCGAACGCTACGGATTTCCAACACGCAGATTTCCAGCGCCGGCCTGAAGCACCTGGCCGGGCTTGCCAGCCTCCGGAAGCTGGACCTCCGCGGCTCAGCGGTTGCCGACGAAGGTATCAATAAACTCCAGCGAGCGTTGCCGAACTGCAAGATAGACTGGAACGAGACGAAGTGAGTGATTCTGTTCGTGAAACTCATACGATTTCTGGATTCCGAAAAATATACCGGTTTTGCTGGCTTATTATTATGGTCTGACTCACGTGTCCCTTGTTCTACTGTATGGAGACGCCCTCTTGAGTACGATCAAGTATTCACTCGCAGGTGGTCTGTCTGGGCCACTTTTACTTATTGTTATGATTTCTAGATCAGACGACACAGAAAGCGGAATGGGCTACACTCTGATTCCGGCTGTGTTCTTGGCTTTTTACCGGATAAGATTTGTGTTTGAATTTGTGTGTTAATATTTTTCCGACAGATAAAGGAATAAAGAGGTCAACGACTGTCTTGGATATTGTCAAGAAGAGTAAAGGAACTGGTTGCATGACTGGTTCTTTATAAGTGATGGGGGCAAGTGTCAGTGAACGAAGCAGACGAAATCGATGAAGCCTATCTCGATGAACTGGATCGGCAATTCTTTATGAACATTGACGCGATTACGGATTCCGCCCTGTCGCTTTTGACGATACGCAACGCGAAACCAAAGTTGATTCGGTTCTTCGAGTGGTTTGCCAGATGGAGCCGCAGGACGATCAACGGAAAAGGAGAACCGGATTTTCCCACGTGGCTCGCACGCCTTACCCGTATGTCGAATTCAATGAAAAAGAAACGGTACGCTGCAGACCCGATGGCAGGAATCGCAGTCATGATCGGCGACCTGATGGACGATATCGCTTACGTCGGAACTAAACAGCAGCATGTGGACCGGTCACTGGAAATACTTGGTCTGCTGAAGAACCTGTCAGAAGAAACATCACAGGGAAACACCTGACAACAATCGGTTGCACCGGAGTCTCGTTGAACAACATAGAAAGCACCCTCCCATGCGATTTCAGGGGAGGATAAATAGAAATCTGCCCACACCTGCGGTTCAGGGGGCAAGAGAGGCAACTTCAGGTTGCCAGGAGGCGAACGAATCACATCTGGAAAAACAAAGGCTTACGGACCTTAAATCAAGTCCGTAAGCCTTTATTATATAACAACTTAAAAGTCGGGGCGACACGATTCGAACGTGTCACCATAGCTATAACAAGCTTGTTTTAGAGCCCTTTTCTTGTTTCGTGGGTAGATTTGTGGTATTTTTACCCACAGAAATCTACCCATGAGAATTTTTAAGAACAAGAAAAATGGCACGTGAAGCAATCAAGTTAGGCAAGCCAGAAACACTTCCATCAGGCAAAGTACGATGGCAAAAATCATTTAAAGGTCACTCTTGGAAATCATCTGCTTATGACTCGGATAGCAGAAGAAATAGAGCAGATGCTTGGTCTGAATTTGTCATTAGACGAGACGAAATAAAATCACAATTGGAAGCAAAGCAAAAAACAGATGATGAGTCACATCCATTAAGAAAAAAACTAACAGAATATTTGCAGGACGAAATTGAACTGGCTGAAATTTCCGAAAACCAAAAACAATCAGAGTGGGCAAGTGATGTGTTAAGCATCGTAAGAAAAGCCGACGAGAAAGGATTATATGAAGCTGCTGAACTCTTAATTCCAGATGAACAGACTCCAGAATTTCAAGCAGCACATAATACAGTTAAGTCTGTTATCAAAAATAGGAAAAATAACAGAACTGAATTTCAAACATCGGAACTGATCAAAAAATGGTTGGTCTTTCGTATCAGTGATGTCAAAGCTGGTGACATCACAGCAGGGGCAATGAACAATCAGCGAATGCAACTCGAAAGATTTGAAGTCTTTTGTCCTAACATTTTGCACGCAACTGGAATGAAAGTGGCAGAATTCAGGGCATATCTTCAATCAAGCGAGCTTGCCAAAACAACACAACGTGACACGCTAACGACAGTCAAGGCTTTTTTGGAATGGTGTGGTGATATCGCACAAGTTATTGAGCCCATTCCGAATTTGAGAAAGCGTGGAACTGGAATCAAAGTGCCCACCAAGAAAATCATCACCATCTGGCAAGACGATGACATTAAGGACTTGTTCAAACATACAAAAGGCAGACATCGGCTTTACTACCTACTGATGCTGAATACAGGTGCTTACGAAAGCGATATCGGCACTTGGACAAAAATTGCTGTTGGTGATGACGGAAAAAAGTTCCATACATTTGACAAGGATTCTAAATCGATCACATTCAAACGTCACAAGGAGAAAGACGAAGAAGAAGTCCCTACGGTCACATATCGATTATGGGACGAGACATATTCCCTACTGCTGGAGCATGAGAGCAACCACAACGAGCTTCTTCTAACAACAACAGTGAACACGCCACTTTGGGTTGATGAATTAAGAAATGGCAAAAGATCTGCTAAACGCATGATCGGAAAGCAATATCGGGAACAACGCACAAAATTGCTAAAATCAAATTGGGGAACTTTGGACGATTTACGGAAAACATCAATTAGTAAATTTGACGAACATGGTGAGTATGCTAGATATTCACAGTTTTTTGCTGGACACTCGCCAAAAGGTACAACAGATAGATTTTATCGCAAACCATCACAAAAGCAGTTTGACAATGCTGTTGCTTGGTTGGGCAAACAGTTTGGTTTTTAAAACATGATGTGACTGCTTCACGTGAAGCAGTCACGTTTAAAAAGCCCCTCAGACAACAAGTCTTGAGGGGCTTTGTTATTTTAGAAGCTCTAAATATTACGACCAGACTTGCCAACTATTATTATCAAAAGTCTCTTTTAACTGATTCACATCAATCATCACATGCTGGATTATTCTTAGACACTTAGGACTAGTGTTGCTTGCGATTCATATCTGAGTCAGCAGTTGCTTTACTTTGATCTTCTTCAATACCATCACACCAATTAAGTAATATATCAAATCTGTTTATATTGTTGTGTCCATGAAAAAAGGTTCTGTTGAAAATTGATTCAACAGAACCTTTATTTTGCGAATACTTCACCATCCGAATAGAACTGACAATTCATTATAATTGTGTTGATGCGGAATTTTTGCCGCAATTAATGTTTGCAAATTCATCGTACTCACCTGATAGAATCAAATTCAATTCTTCATGAAACAATTCTTCTATCATTTGATTTCTGACACGTTTTGCCGATGCCAAACAGGGCAAAGATTTAAATTTCATGATTGTAATATCACGCTGCATTTTTTGCATGTTCTCCGGCAACCATTCTGAGAGAGGCAAAATTGTTTGCCTGTCATTGTTGTAATACTCACAGAACAACATGAACATCTTACTTTTTACTATTCGTATTTCTTTTTCTATTTTCATTCGTTGTTTTTCCTTTTTATGTGTACGTGCAAATGCACTTGAATATTTCGTTTGGGGTGCGAAATGAATTCGGTACATTTCGCAAAAAGAGACACTGATTAAAAGTGTTCAAGTAAGGAAGAAGTAATGTAGTTGATTTCAGGATTTTTGGGAATAGCGATTTGAAAGCTCTCCTGTTGAGTTCGGGAGGGCTTCTAACTTTGAGTTTCAAAAATCTGGTGCCAAGGATGGTTTTCGAACCAAAAACCTAAAACTAAAAATCGCAACCTGTCAGTTAGACAAGTTCCGACAATGCAGAATTCCAGTTTTCCAGAATTCCAAAATATCACTTTCTGGAAACGTACAAGCTATCTCTCAGGGCACCACCCTCATTTCCATTCAGTTTTCGCAATGAAGAAGATCCTGAATCAATCAGTAGATGCTCATCGTACAAATCGACTGGCACATCAACTCTGATATCGTTCTCTCCAGAAAAGCCATTTAGAGATAAGAGATAATCTGACGACTGCTTTCTCAACCACCGGAAAAATATCTCAAAATCAAATGGACCACTATAGAGAATGAATCGTGGACTTATTCTATATGGTGGATCGAGATACAGAAGGTCTCCTCCCGACGCTTGAATTCGCTGATAATTCCTGTGATAGAAACGCACATCATAATTTTTGAGTTCCGTGCTCCAGTCCAGAATGATTCTTCTTACCGTCTCTGGTTTCATCCCAGACCTGCCATGATGAAATCCAGCGGTGAATTCGCCCTTCTGATTGAAGCGAATCAATCCATTTCTGCACGTACGCAACAGGAAGAAGTAAAGGACAGGTGACCCCGACTCATTAAAGTCATCTCTCACTGACTGATAGAATGCCGCTCCTTCCCCTTGGAGCTTTCTCCACATCTCTTCATATTTGAGATTCAATTCTCGGGGATTATCCTTGACCAGACGCCAGAGCCCAATCAATGGTTTGCATGTGTCAGAACAACGATATCGATTCACGGTGATATCGGATTTCAAGAGCCGATAGAGCACAGATCCGCCTCCCACAAATGGCTCGTAATATGTTTCAAACGTTTTTGGAAACCTGCTGACGATTTCCTCTGCTTGCAGACGCTTACTTCCAGTCCACTTGACTAATACCTGATCCTCAATTGGTCCAAATTTTTCGGCAGTCTCATCTCTCCACAGATCAGAAAGTTGCAGCTCAAAGCGGTCAGCAATTCTCTCCAGATCACTCCGGGTTCGTCTGTCCACTCTCTCTAGGCCCCGGTGGCAAAGCCTCCGCAACCACTTGTAGTCGACTCCCACTTCACCTGCGAAAGCTCGCTGATTCAGGAATTCATACTGAACAAGTGAGTCCATATTTCTGCGAAAAGTGGAAAATCTTCTGGATATGGATGAATCTGTCATTCTGTCCATTGTATTGGGTTTTGCAAATATTTGACACCCGTAAGTGGGTCCAGATCGAGCTCATCAAAAATAAGTTTAACCCTTTGAAAACAGGAGAGTTGGGAAAATACCGTGAATCAGGTTTTGGAAATTTTGCCCCAACTTTGGGCGTGGAACTCCCAGATTTTTGCCGGAATCGCTTCACTGTTGACACCCGCAATGACACCCACTGACACCCATAAGTGAGGTGTCAAAGAGACACTCAAGTTCAATTAACACAAAAAAAGGAGCAGAGGAATGAGCAGAAAGAGAATCCAGAAAAAAGATGTGTGTAAGAACAAGGCAAGCAGAATCCATGTGGAGAAGAAATTTGCTCTCAAGAAATCGAAAGGAAGAATGGCGAATTGCCAATCTTGGGTCTTACCGAGACACAGTTCTCGATCAAAGAAATCGTTAATCAAAAATGATCGTCATTTTCTGCACACTGATTTGATCAGGTAGAACGTTTACGGATTGATTTGTGAATAAAAGAAAAAACAAAAAGGAGCATATTTTGAATCAGATGACATTATCAGCGGAACAGCAAATACACCTCCAGAGCTTCCAAACAAAACTTACTTTGATCGAAGATCGGGTTCGAAGTGTTGCGGGGCTTTACCACACCGGATGTTATCTGGTGGGGCGGCCCGGCACTTCCAAGTCATTTACAGTCAAAAAAGAACTCGATCAAACTGGAGTGGCATGGGTCTATAAGAATGCCCGAATGACGCCGATGGGGCTGTTTTGCTTTATTGCAGAACATCCAGATCAGATCTTGGTTCTCGATGACATTGGCAGCTTATTTAAGAGCGAACAGGCTCTACAAATCCTTCTTGCGGCTCTCGATGGCGATCCCACAAAAGCAAGAACCATTACTTATAAATCGAAGGACGAGGATTTACGTGTGCAGTTTACTGGCGGAATCATCGCCCTCAGTAATTCGCCACTTCGCTCAGATCCACTTGCCAAAGCTCTGGGTAGTCGAGTTGTTCTGGTTGAACATGAGCCGACTGACGAAGAGATCGCTGCGTACATCTATCAATTAGCACTCAATGGAACTGATGGTCTGACAGCCACAGAGTGTATTGAGGTGTCAGAATTTCTGATCTCTGAAACACGAGATGCAGACCTGCGTCTTGACCTTCGCCAGTACGACAAAGCCGTGCGAGATTATCGTCAATACAAAAATGGTCATTCGCAAACACCGTGGCGTGACCTTGTAAGGACGAGTCTCATGAGACTTGCGACAGAATCGCATGAACCGTTGAGCAAAAAGGAAGAAATTGAAAATCAACGTCAGTTGGTTCGTCAGGTAATGCAGCAGTTCCCGGACGATATTCATGCCCAGTTAAATGCCACTGGTCTTAAAAAATCTACCTTTTACACAAGGAAGAAAGAGGTATTGGCAGAAGCGTAATCGGTGCGACCGATCACGCTAATTTATTGTTACTTTTCACAACAAGTCTTTTTTTAGGAGTCAAAATGAATAATCCTTATCAAATTTTTCCCAAGCTGAGCGAAGAACAAAGAGCTGAATTAAAAACATCAATCGAAAGTGTTGGTTTAAAACAATCGATCGTCTGCGACGAAAATAAGCAGGTTATTGATGGTCACCACCGCAAAGAAATTTGTGATGAACTAGGCATGGACTGGATGAAAAATGCTAATGTGCGAATTGGGTTGAGCGAATATCAAAAGAAAGCACTTGCGATTGAGCTTAATATGTGGCGTCGTCCTGTAACGCTATCACAAAAGAAACGAGCTGAGTTAATCCAGATTTATCTTATCGCAAATCCAGAGCTGTCTGATAATATCATTGCAGATTTGTTTTCTGTAAATCAATCAACCGTAAACAGGATGAAGAAGAAACTTATGCGTTTGCATAAGTTAGAGAAGCCTGATGCAACAGTTGGTAAGGATGGCATCAGAAGGAAAATTGGAAAACGTGATGGTGCGGAAATGACCGTGAAAAACTCAAAAGAGTTTGATAGTGTGAGGCCAGCGATTCACGTACTGAAAGAGGAACTACATGGTGTGCAGAGACGACCCAGAAAATTACTAAGCACGGCACATCGAAAACTGCGATTGCAAGAAGTCAAACCAGTTAAAATACTCCCTTCCAACATCAAAATTAAATGTTGTGATTTTCGCCAACTGAAAGTCGAGGAAAAATCTGCTGATTTAATATTAACCGATGTCGTCTGGAGTACCAAAGCAAAAAATGATTGGTCTGATTTATCTGCACTATCGAAAAAATGGCTCAAAGATGATGGTTTATTTCTGACGATCATTGGTCAGAAGAATTTGTTCGAATTCGTTGAAGCAGCCAAACCATATCTGAAACCAGTGAGCATCATTGCGTTGCTGTTCCCCAGTTTGAAAAAAAGCTGGGCTAGCGGAATGCTTGAAGGTTGGCGAGCTGCCCTCATCATGAATCAGACAGGCAATGCCAAAATCGAATGTCCTGATTTAATTAAGGTTCCCAGTTTCGAGAAACATTATCACGACTGGCAACAATCCCTCGAAGTTGCATTGGAGCTGGTTAAACGTTTGTCAATGCCGGGAGCGACTGTTATTGATCCGCAAGTAGGTACGGGGACCAATGGTGTTGCAGTATCACTGCTTGGTGAAGGGCGGATATTTTTGGGCTGTGATATTGATGAAAATCAAGTGAAAACTACTCGGCACCGAATTGCAACAGAAGGTGAAATCAATCATCTGATCCCAAGTTAGATTATTAAGCACACTGTGGATGCATTATTAATCTGATTTGTAATGATGTTATGGTATCCATTCCAAAAGTTGGAATGGATACTGTTCATTACCTTGAATAAAGATATTCTCCAGTAATAACAGACTGAAATCTCTCATGGAATTCAGTTTGTTGGAATGGTGTGGTTGAGGGTTGGATGGTCAAGTCAAGTTACTGTTCTGTTGAGGTCAATGAGATACCTTACGTCCAGACAATATTCGTACTGCGATAGCCCAAGACAGGCGGACTTCTGTGAAACTATTCGATATCCTTTTCATTTTTAAGCCGTTTATTAAATTTGTGTGCTTCATTTCGAACTGATTCGAGTAACTTTTGAGTGCTGCCCCTAAACCCCAACATCTCCACTTCGGGTAGGTCTAAATATAGAAGGATCTCACTCTCCATTTCACTAAGAACATTGAGAACGTTATCAGCGTTTTGATCAAAAAGACTGTTTAATAATTGTTTATTTATACTTAACTTATTCTGTATAGGATCTTTAATCTTCAATAGGTGTAAGCAGTTGATGGCGACAGTAAAATCGTGAGAATTAAGTGCATCAAGGATGATCAGCCCAAACCATTTCCACTGTCTAAAATCTATTATAATTTCGCTTTTGTCACTAGATGAATCATTCATTAATCTAAATAGAATATCGTAAGAATTGGGTGATAGCCGTGATATTAATTCCTCTCCATTCGTTATTGTATTTTGTAGCATTTTGATTTGATGATCTCTAACTTTGGCACGATCATCCTGATTAATAATCTGACTTGTTCTAATACAAAAGTAATAATATAAATCATTCACGAGGAGAATGCTGTCATCGACGGCTTCTGATATTCTCTCAATAAGCCATTCTGAATTCTTTTGGCGTTCCTCATGTTCACCTGATCGCATTCTGTTTTCACAGAGCCGGAAACCAAGAGATTCGACAGAACTGTTCACTCCATGTATTTCTCTGATCTTATCGAGTATGTGTTGGCATGCGAGACAAATATTAATCTCTTTAAAATATCCCTCATGCCAATGTTTCCAGCGATTTCCATATTCAGGACTGGTTGTTATGTTTTCTATCATTTCAGTGTTTTTACTGGGTGATTTCTGCCATTTTCGGCAATCATCAATCACGACTTGATCTCTGATATCAGAATCATCAACAAAACCGTTGATTGCTCTTCGCCAGTAGGGTTCCTGTTTAATTCCCTGTATAGCCTTTCCCAAAATAATTGTTGGAGTATTATCTTCAAGCCAATATTCAATATTAGGTAATAAAGATTTCATAACAACGAGTGCTGCTTTTGAATTCCATTCCACTCCTTTAATACAATCTTGCCAATCTTCTAAAACAGACTGCTTAACTTTCTGGCTATCCTCTTCCTGCTTCTGAGATTTATTGTATTCGATTTCTGAGCTGAGATGGTCCCATCGACGCATGATGAATAGAAAGCACTCTGGAGCTCCGTATCGCAATACATTTACTCCAACTAAGTTATTAAAATCGATCTCTCCAAAAAGTTCATCCCATGAATTAACTGTATGATAAAATGTAAGCCGTAATGATCGAGGTGTACTTAATAAAATGGCCACTGCATGTCGTAAGGAATATTCTTTCTCGTTCAGGAGATATGCATCTATAAAGGGATTCCCTTCAAACTCATGATCCAGTTCTCCAAATGAAGTGTGAGGGTAGAGCTCTGCATTACTACATCTTTCATAGATTTTTTTGATTAAGTCCGTTATATGAGTTTTGTCTATATAAGTTAGATATTCGATGTGATCGCAGAGTTTTGTATAATCAATTTTTCGAGTAGCGATGATACCGCCAGTTAATACAAATTTAAGATTGTTGTATCCTTTGAGTTGTTGAAGGAATGCCACAACTTCCTGAACATCAAAACTACGACTGTTATTTCGGTCCAAGTCTTCGACAATAAATAGAATTTTCTTTTTTATTCCCGTGAGAATTTCGTCGAGTGTTTTGAATTGTGCTGAGGCTGACTTGTGAGGGGTAATTAATTTGATAATGGCGTGGAGTTCTTTCCATTTGCCTCCGCCCGAAATGGAAAAAATATATTCATCAGGAAGTGAATGAATTCGGTAAGTATCCGTTTCTGTTTGTAGAGTAAGAATTGCTCGCTTTAACATCTCGTAAATAGCTGATTCAGAGTTTTCAAATCCCCAACAACTAAAGTCGCAGACGAGAAATTGAGAATGATCTTCGGAGGAAGCAGTGTTTTTAGCGTCATCCTGATTAATGGCTTCAATGTCATTCTTGAGCCAGTTTATGATGGATGTCTTTCCTGCACCAAATTGTCCGACAATCCCAACAGACCGAGTATGAGGATGATCTAGGCACTTAACAATTCGATGTGCTAAATGTCGTCGATTCGTGAGGAAATCTACCGTGGTTATATCATCAGATTGAAGCCAATATTCTATGTTTTCCCATTTTGCATCTCTAAAAGATTCAATTTCTTGTGAATGCTCATCTAATTTATTTTCTTGACTTATCCTTGATAATATTTGATCCAGTAAACCTTTCCAGTTGTTTTTATAAAATAAAGCTACAACAACTAACGGACCTATACTGTAAGATAACCACTCGATCACACTCCCTTGATAGCCGTGGGGATCTAGGCCCCATAATATATCCCAAATTCCGACTCCAATGATTCCAATGAACCAAGCCAACCATATAGGAAAATTCGAAGTCCAATAAATTAAGTGTTTGAGCCTTGGAGAAAATAGCTTGAATATCATGTAGGTATAGAAAATACACATGAAGAAAATGAAAATGAATCTTTGCCATTTATCTAAATTGAGTATGAATGAATGGACAGAGCATGGTTGTGAACGTAGAAGCGGGATCAAGAATAATCCAGAGATAAAAGAAATAGTGAATGCTAGAAGTGCATATATGAGATGATCGTATCTGAGTTTCGTGTTTGTCATCTTCTGCTCTAGTGATAATCAGGGAAGTCTAAATTAAATGGCTACACATGGATGTATACACATGATCCTGCTGAGTGTGTTTGTAGTCAAGTATTACTTATCCGATTGTGATTAAATGTGTTGCTAATACAGAGTTCAAGAATCCATTATTTGAGAAATACTGGGACCACGAGACTGATATTAACTTTATTATTCTCTAAGTGTTTAACTAATTTCCGGTCTCCTTTTGTAAATCAATCATTTTTTTGACTTTCCAAATCACAATACAGGATTTGGAAGCATGATGTATTGGCGAAAAAGAGCTCAACAAAGCAGGAGAAAACATTGTCTAAAAAAACGCACTTTCATATTTTCACCTCAAACCATTTGATTGACTTCATAGAAGCTACTGGGGAAAGCATCAATATCGATGCTAAGGGGCCGATGCAGTGGGATGGTGGCGAAGTATCGGCAGGGCTCACGAAAGATATCATTGCTTTTGCAAACAGTCGTGATGGAGGGGTAATTGTCATCGGCAAAGAAGAGCCCTCAACCGGTAGATTTGTTTTAACTGGGCTTACAGACGCCCAAGCAGATTCATTTGACACAACAAAAGTCGCCACATGGGTCAACAATCACTGCACACCACCAGTAAACCTCGTTTGCAATCGTGTTGAACACAAGGGGCTGGAATTTATCGTTATGACAGTTGATGAATTCAGTGACGTGCCAGTGCTTTGTACAAAACAATATGAAGTGCCAATTCCCCCTGAAAAACAGAAGGATAAGAAGAAACAGAAAGTGATTTTGAAGAAAGGTGAAATATACGTTCGCTCTGCAAACGCTGCATCCACCCCGCTTACTTCGATTGAAGAATTGAGAACATTGATTGGAAGAGTAACTGTAAAGAGAGCAGACGAAATGTTAGGGATGATCCAATTAATGATGAAAGGACAACCTTTTTATGAACCAAAACAAGAAATAGATCCGTTTTTAACAGAACGGAAAATAGTTTCAGAATCTCTAACAGATGAACTGGAAGGTAAAGTAAGTTCCGGTGCTTGGACTCTCGTCTGTCACCCTGTGAGTCACAACCCTACTCGCTGGGATGAATCAAATGAAATGAAGGATATTGTTACGAATGGTGTTGTCAATCTACGAAAATCGTTTCCGCCAGTGAATCGTGAGATGCACGTCCGGGATTGGGGAATCTGCAACCAAGCTTTTGGAGATGCGTTTGGATTCACGAGATCAGGGTTCTTTATGGCAATGCGGCTTTTTCGTGAAAATTCAGTTGTTTTTAAGAATCCATGGCAACCAAATCCTGACATTCCGGCAGGAGAATGGCTCGATTTCAAATACAATATCGGAATTATAATTGAGTTTTATATGTTTTTGTCTAGGCTTGTTGAAGAATATGAAGTCGGCGAGGAAATTTACGTCGAACTCGTTGCAGAGCCACTCACGGGACGTAGGATGGCATCAATGGACGCTAATACTCACTTTGATCCAACAGAACCTTGCCGCTCAACGAAGTTCCGATATAAAAACGTATTTAAAATAGAATCTTTACGGGCGAATTGGGAAGAACCATGCATAAAAGCATTGTGTAGGTTTTTGGAGTTGTTCATTACCAACGAATTTCTGGAGTTAGAACGCATAATGTCTCGTGCGGTTGACAGTTTTAAACACAGGCGGTTTTAATGGCAAAAGCGATAGTCACTTCTTCAACCGGACTTAATATTCTGGTTTTAATATGAGTCACTCAGATCTTCGATTTCCCAATATGGCTACAACCAATTTACAACTCTGGATTTTGTTCTATACATTCTAATCTCAAATCATTTCCCTGACTTTCTGTGTGTATTGGTCTGATCATAATCAGAAAAATGCTCTTCCAACTGCTCGTCAAATGAAGAAATATCTGTAATTTCGGGTCTCCCCCAAAAAGTGGGAGACATATATAGATCCATATTATATTGTGTTGTCTGGTTAGTATTTTTAGTGCTTTGCTCCACCGGTTCAGCATTAAGACGATCTACAAACGGTTTCCCCACACCATACGCTCTGGCTCTTTTGGCACCAACCTTTATGCCATGCTTTGATGGGTGACAATATTCGGCTCTCACATAAATCCAGTCCCACTCGGTTAATAAGCGGAAAAAAACAGTTTGCTTGCTGTGATTTTTAATATTGATTTTGAAACCCGATAGTATTTTCGGAATGTTTTCCACAGCAATCTCACGAGAACAACAACGCACATAGCGTAAAAAATAAGCCACTGCACGAATTACTTCGTCCTGTTTCTCTTTCTTCATTGCCTGTTTCGCTCCAACTAATAATGGAGCCAACTCTGTTATTAACTGAGACTTTTCCCCTTCCGTGAATTCTAACTCGGGACAGTCGACCACAACATCTTCGTACTTCTTCTGAGAAACATTCCACGTGGTTTTGTCCGAAACACGAAAACCAATACTACTCCATCTTTCCTGTGACTTTTGCCATTTTCCTGAAACATCCGAAGCCCAGATCTTATTAGCTGTCCTCAGAGCAACACGCCTCACTTCCGGTAGATTATCCAGCCGGGAACTGACCGTTTTATCTGGCAGGTCCTCAGCATAAGACATCACAACATCAACAGCGTCTTCTTCCGTCAGACCTTCAGCATGCATTGCCTGTAATGTTGTATTAATAGCAGCATTCAGATGGGCAAAATATTCTGAGTTTCCATCTTGCCAGAATCCAACAATTGCCCCACGAGTCTTTCCTTTTAACGATATTTTTTCGTGCTTTTGCGGTTTTGTTGCTTTTTCAACAATCGTATTTTGCGGTGTCTGACCTTTAATTTCTGCAGGACGAACATCAAGTCGCTCAACAACATAGCGATACACATCCTCTTTGGACATGTACTGTCTTTCCGGATCCCCCAACCACTGAATGTAACCGACAACATCCTGAACTTCCTTGCCACGATTGATGATCAATTCCAGAGGCTTATTCAACAACATTGTTCTGCCACGAGCCAGTGGCAATCGCACGCCTCTCTGTGTGTCAGGATACACCTCAATCTGGAATTGAGGATCAAATTCAGAACCTTTGGTAAAATTCAGTTCTGGATCTTTTCTGTCCGCTTCGGCTAACTGATTCCACAACCAACGACGACGTGATTTTAAACTTGAATTAACCCCGAAAAACAGAACCAGATGCACGCCTCCCGCATTGTTATCTGCAACCTGAAAGTGACATCGATATTTGCCATGAAACAGCTCTTGCAGGGCTCTGAGACGCTTTAAAAATAAATCTAATTCCTTACCGTGATAATCGAGATCGATAATTAAACAATATGAATTTTCGGACCCATAAATTCCGTAAATGTCTTTTCCCCGGATGTGATTGATGGATTGTTGCAATCCCATTCCTTCTTTGAAATTTCTCCAGCCCCAGTTATTAGCCTCTGGATTCCAGTATTTTTCATCGCCATCATATTCCCACGCTCCTTGAGTCCAGCGGATCAATTTAGTTTTGTCTGCTGGCTCGACGAATACACGGTAATACAGATATCGTGACACATTCAACGGAGTCTTTTTGACTGGTGATGTCTGATTGAGGTGATACAGATTGATGAACTTCGCACACTCGTATTCATGATTCACAGTTTCTAGTTTTCGTGTCTGAACGATTCGGTATTGTGCTGCCGGGGATTGTTTTGGCTTCACTTTTCGAAACTGGAGAGTCCATCTATTTCTGGTTGCGTATTCCTTTGGAATATGTCGCCAGTCATCGAATACAGGGACTTTTGATTTTGTGTTCGAAAGATTGTTATGTAATTCTTCAGGAACGTAATCAGAAATCACGTTATCTGTACTATTATATTTTAAAGACATAGTATTTTATTTGGGGGAGTTGTTTGCAGAGCAGCTCCCCCTTTTCCTTTCTGTACTTTACGTGAGCAGTTTACCAAAAACACCACTTTTAGTTTAAGTAGAGTTTTCGTTGATTATTTTTGAGCTCAAAATGAAAAGATTAATGACAGTAATCTGAAAGGATGTTTTGGTGATGAGGATGGGAGAGTGAAATTCAAGTTCTTCTGGAACTCATTCTGGACGGCTTTTGCATTTTGCTGTGATTGTAATAACAGACTTTTGAATCAAAGTTGATCAATTGAAATTCCTCTGGAATAGAAATATCATTTCTGCTAATATTCCCCCATCGAATTACTAAGAAATACTTTGATTTACTTTCTTCTAACTGGAACGCCACCTGAGTCCATTTTATAGGACCTCCACGGCGTCCGCTGAACTTCTTAAGGTTTGGCTCTCCCAACTTCTCAACTCTGGATCGCATTACGTCCATAGTCCCGATTTATTCAAATGAGAAGTTCTTGGGGTTTATATACCCATGCCAACCTCTGCGTGCATGGGTACACACAAAACAATAGACGCAAAATATTGGAGAGAGATCATGAAGAATAATGGAGTATTGATTAAATCTGATCGAGCAATTGAAGCCGAAGAGGAAGGACGTTTTCCGATGTCATATGCCAAAAAGATATTACGAGACAAACTAAATGAAATGAGTCTGAAAGCTACATTGCACGGCTGTGAACTCCTTCTCAAAGAATATGGTGACTTTGGGGAATGGCACCATTCATCGAAATTTGCACGAGAAATATATTACTACGATGTGGATGCTGTCATCGAAGAATTTACAGAGAATCCATCAGAGTCAATGTTTGAAATGGCTGTGGCAAAAAAGCCAAAGGAAAATGAAGTCGTACCAGAAACCCGAATTGTGAAACTGAAATACCGCCATTGGACCAGCAGCAATCGGTATCTGATTAAAAGATATGAAGGCCCAGCAACAATTAAAGGAGACTGGATCCACTTCGAACGAACCAAGAAGAAGTTGTCGGGCAAATTTCTTGAGGTTGATTATCTTTCATGAGAGATCGCCTTCAATGAGGCACCATTTATAAAAGTCATACTATCGTGTCGTGCTGATCAGTTTTGTTAGAATGATCATATTAGAAAAACTAAAACAGAGATATTATGAGTAGATCATACACCATAACCACAAATGAATCGGTTTATCATCTAACAGATGAAGAGTATCGGAATGCGACCGAGAATGGTTTTCTGAATCATCTTGGAGAAGAAGAAATTTTGTCTGTAACGGAACCGAAGAGAGTCGACTGGAGAAGGTGTGGATATTAAAACATGACGAATTATAAATTCGGCTTTACAAGAATCCTAAAAAGGCATTGAAGAATGACATACGAAAATGATCTACTCGAACATCTTAAAAAATATAAGCGTGATTCATTGAAAATTACTTCCAACGGAATATGGAAGAATTGCCCTGACAGAGAATATGAACATATCCTTCCCAACGAAAATCGCTTTATGAATATTCTGGAACCATTCCGAGAAGATTTTCAGTTTGAAAAAGAGAAAGGGGAATTCAAATTCAGACTCGACGATTTGACACATCTCAACTCATCACAGGCCATGGGGATCAATCTGTTTTATCCCTTTCATTTTTGTGAATGGTATAGTCCTTTTCTCAAAGCTCTTGAAATTGATAGTGAACCTATTAAGCTTTCCTGCTTTGAAAAATTGATGTCAGATCAAACAAATGTGGATGTGTTCATTCAGGGGGAATCTGGTCGCCGATTACTTATTGAAATTAAGCTAAAGGAAAATGGATTCGGAAGGGCAAATTGTAAGAGCACTGATTATCAGAGTATTTTTGAAACGCTTGCTCAGAACCTTGTAGGAGTAATAAAAGAAGAATATCTGAAACCGGAGTATTTAAAAAAACACTACCAACTATTCAGATACCTTTCCTTCCTTTCGCAGCACTCATCCGACATTTTTTGCCTGATAGTTCCAAGACGAAATGAATATTTTCAAAAGGAAATATCAGTGATTGATAATATCGTAGTGCATCAACAAAGACGAAAGGTCAAAATTGCCTATTTGGAAGACATCGTTAATCGTCTGATTACTGATTTGCAATCTCATGATCGCCTGCTTCAACATTTCATTTCATTTAAAGAAAAGTATATTAAATTTTAAAATGCAGGCATGAATTCAAGAAGTTTATGTAACATACTCTGAGGCCATTCGGCCCATTCTATCTGAATGAATCCAATTCAGATGGTGTCGATATTCAATTACATGAATCCAAAGTGACATCCTGATAAAGCTTTACTCTGGTATGTTTTCTTCAACGAGGATTGGCTCATACTGGTCTGCCGCCGCTGTCACATTAACTGGAAGAGAGTGGAACCAAATCACATCGACGATGGAAATGAATTAAAACCGGTCTTAGAGCGGATTGCAAAATTCGCCAGAACACATGATGTGTTGGAGTGTGTTTATGATTTCCTAGGGCCGACTATTAATTATTCCTCATGCTGCTTTTCGAATGACTTAGATCATCAATAGTTATTGTTTGTTTATTCTAGCTTCGTTCGCTGGGAAAAATATTATTCACTTCGAGATATTTGTGGTTCCAACTATGACTGCACTCGTCCAAAAGTTGGATAACGTCGGTAGTGCTGAACGTATTCTTTCAGTAAAGCTAATGACCTATCATCTCTTTTGTCAAACCGAAATGGAATTTTTTCATGTATGTCTTCGAAGGAAAGGTCGTCTGAAAGGAGTCCATCGATTAGGTGCCGTTCTTTTGGAGAAAGATCGGGCACATTGATTTCATGAACTTCATTCCATTTGTTCGAGCGGAATGGCCATTGTTCGAACACAACATCTTTAGTGATTTTCTTCTTCAAATCATCGTCTGAGATGATAGCCGTTGATGTGAGCATCTGATGCTCGCCGTCTTGATAACGAAATGCTGAGAGCGGTGTGATTTTCAGGCCCTGACCAATTCCTTTTAGTGCTGCTATCTTGATTGACTGCGACAAGAATTCAGCGAATGTTTTTTTCGTTAAAATCTCCGATGGACAGCTCTCAACATTTTTAAAGTTGTCAAGTTGCTCATCAAGGTTCTTTAGACAAATCTTTTCGTGTTCAGAATCTGATAGAGTAAGTATTCGTTCTGTGACGTTATCATCGCCCGATACCGCTCTTCCAAGAATAGATTGGAGATAAGTTTCAAAGTCTTTGTGGGTTTCAGAATCCGCATCTTTTAAGTACGCATCGAAATCCTTTTGACGAAGAATATCGGATCTTTTTCTAAATGATTGAAAATTCGCATTTAAAGTGACTTTGACTACATCACCGACACTCAACTTGGAAACCAGTTCTCGATATTCCGCTAACTGCTTGCCTCGTTTATTTGCTTCGGTGAAGTCCAACCAAACGATAAATATTTTGTCTTCATGTGATGCTTTGAGCCGATCCATATCTTGGACAAACTGGCTACTCAATTCATTACGACATTCAATGAAGCCGAGTCGATTGTACTTCTGCCGATCACATGTTGTTTTATCATCCTCTATTGAGATCATTTGCTCGATAGCATATCTGTCGTTTACCTGCTTGAAGTCTTCGAGAAATCTTCCACCCATCGATGCATAGACATAATGCGATGGACCATTCCAAACACGAACGCAGTCCAACAAATCGAGAAATAACTGCCTTTCGACGAACTTGTTCGTGCGAAGCTGATAGGGAACGCTATGTCCGCTCATGCTTCTCCCTCTCTAGCTTTCTCAACAGCTTCTTGAAAGCATCGCTTACCCACTTCACTACGTTCTGTTTGTCTGTCAGAGAAATAATGATCGGCCACGAGTTCGATGTCTGCTTTGTCAGCGACGAAGCAGATACGAAGTTGTTTTTGTGTCGCTTGAGGCTTTGGTAATTCTGGTGAATAGCGTTTTGCCGTTCCTATTCCCTTGACCTTCGCTACATTAGATAGTTTCTCTGCTCGGACCGATGATGAAATTTCCGTAGTTTTTCTGGGGGCAAGCTTTCGAAACGCTTCTTGTGTCTCCTCTTCACGTTTCTTCCAGTGGTTCGTAAATGAGGTAAACTTCTTCAATCCCTCACGCATATAGTCTAAAACGAGTTGATAGATCTCAGAATCTCGGTCAAGACCCCGCTTCGTGGTATTCAAGGGAAGCTTCATTGAGTGGTTGCTCCTGAACACCACAACGCCAGAGATCGAAATAAACTGATTGTGGTAACCCGGCGTAATTCCCTTTGTATTCCAACCAGTTTTATGTGTTTTGTCGTTGTATAAAACAACCCGATCATTGCAGATGACAGTCCAGCCAGCATACTCACGAGAGCGACTTACTTTCGCTTCATCTTCCAGTTCATTCTCTGTCACCAATGCACGGTAGAATCCAACGGCTAAATCGACGTGAACACCGTCAAAGTCTCCGACAAATACATATGGCTCAATAGCCGCTGTCTCGCCACTTCCAACCTCCTGCGGGGTCAAGAGAGTCAAGGAGACTGGTTTGATTTTATTGCCGTTTACACTTACGGTAAAACCTTTTTCGATGATTAGGGCATAGTGTCGAGAAATCTCTTCAATTAATTCAGCGATGAACGCAGTTTCGTCTTCATTAAACTGTCGAGCGATCCCACCATATAATTGTGTCACTGTAATTCGTGTCCCACACTCATCCAAACCTTTTTTTGTTTCGGTCAAAACAAGTTTCCAAGGATCAGATTGATTTTTGCTATCATCATCTTTTTCTTCATCCACAAGCCACTCAGGAGGGATCTCAACTCGGTAAGGCTCTTCGTCTACAGGATGTGAAACCACGACGCTATGTTTTCCCATTTTGAACATCGCACGTTTCATTCCGATTCCATACATACCCACAGTTTCGATGTCATCATCACGATTTAGATCGGGGCGACCTAGCATGAATGCACTCTTTTGGGCGATATCTTCTGCAATCCCACCACAGTTATCCCAGATTTCAAATTTCTCTGGGGAGACAATAATTTTCGCCCAATATCCTTGGTAGGGGGAACGGTTTGTGATCGCTTCATTTTTTCTTTTGAGGTCCCGGACGATCCCGTCAACACAATTGTCAAGCAAATCAAGTATTGCGTCTGCAAGTTCGATGTCACGTGTTAACATTTCGACGAAAAACCGTTTCGTCGGCCCGGCATTGATGAGGGTCGTTTTCATCGGTATGTCAGTCCCTTAGCGTGGTGAGAGTATCAAATATGCTCATGGCAATAGCGTGTGCTAGCATTGGGGGAACAGCATTTCCAATTTGGCGAAAATCGTGCCATCGTGTTCCGTGAAATTGAAACCAGTCTGGAAAAGAATGTAATCTTGCTGCTTCTCTTGTAGTAATACAACGAGGATGCTTAGGGTGAATCGGACGTGGAGCCGTATGACTGCCACGGTCAACTCCCGTGCCTGCTCGAAGGGTTGGGGAAACATCGTTCCAAGCCAAGCGGATATATCGGCTAACCGGTTCTGCCGTGCCTTGAGCCGTGCTTCTGAACCGGAGGGTCGTGGTCTTGCTATGTCTCGTTCGGAGGCAACCCGTTAATCGATTATCAAGAAGTGGTCGAGTTTCTGAACGATCGGAAGGGCATTTGATTAATCCTCGCATAAGGCGAGCGTATTCAGTCTCTGCTTTTGGAAGCAATCCTTCGAAAGTGTCGCAGTCGTAGAAAAGATCATGTTTCTCGATAGCAGGGAGGTCTGAAATTGCATCTTTAACGAATGTCTTTCCTATCACACCGATCTTGTCTACTGACGGCTTTGGATATTCGGGTACAGTTAGTTCCCGAAGGTAACCTAAAATGATTGTACGTCGTCGTCGTTGAGGAACTCCGAAGTCGGCGGCGTTCAAAACTTGAATGGGTGCGACCACACCATACCCTGCCCTTTTTACACGACGAATAAAGGAATCTAGTGTCGGCTTTGAATGAGCCGACATTAGTCCTTGGACATTTTCCATTACGAAGTATTTTGGACGAATCTGTCGAACGAGACGGGCAAAGTCAAAGATGAGCAGATTACGTCGATCATTCAAATCACGCTGCCCACCGATCGAGAATCCTTGGCAAGGTGGGCCCCCGAATACGACATCAATATTCCTTCGACGGATTCTTGCAAGTGCTCGAAGTTGTTCTCCGTTGTATTGTGATAGGTCTGCCTGAATAGCTTTCGTTGATGGGAAATTTCGATTGTGACAATCTACGTTGAACTGTTCCGAATCGAATGCCGCAAGTACGTTAAATCCTGCTTGCTCGAATCCAAGTGACATTCCTCCTACACCACAAAATAAATCGATGGCTGTCGGCTTGTGACGGTTCATTGGCCCCACTTTTGATAATATCCAGATTAGTAAAGATACGTGTGGAATCGGCCTGATGGTGAACAAACTGTATCAGTTTGCAAAAATGTCCGATTTTGCGGATCGTGCTGGATATCTGTCATCCTTTACAAATCGTCCTGCACCGATAGTCAGTTACCGTTCAAAGAATAGTTCCTTTCCACATTTCTCTCCATTAGTATATTTAAGTTGGAATAATAGAGAATGTTGTGTTTTATGAAAAAGCAGCTGGCTCCAAACATGAGATATTGATCTATCTCGTGCTTACTAAAGATTAAATAAAATACTTGGATGCTCACACGTATCTCAACTCGATGCTCTATTTAGTGTATGTGGAAGAATAATTTAGAATCATCTTCAATAAGGGAACGACTCTATTTGAAGCCGAAAATAAGTTAACTCTTTATTTCTGACGATGTTTCACCACATCAAGAAACTCCACGAAATTCATCAGCCATCCCTGTTGGCTTTTAGAGTATGTCTCAATCAACGGAACAGGAATCACTAATTGAAGCTTTTGTGATTTCATTTCTTCCGTCTGATTTTCGCTGATGCCCGGCTCAAGTGTAAACAGGTGTTTGAGCTCAATTCGCTTGGCTTCTGAAAGTACCTGTCTCCATCGATCTTTACAGGTCTGTTTGGCACCAAGCATTGTCAGCAGATTTTCCGGGAAATTCTTATCTCGATATTCTTCAATACTCGGAAATACGAAATCCGGCTTTGCTCTGTTCTCAGTTTCTTTCCCTCGTGCATATCGTATATTGTGAGCTGTGAAAATCGCTTCGAGATGATTTTCGAGAGCGTGACCAGCTCGTGACTTTCGGCGATTCAGAACACTGAGTGAAAAAGAAATAAATGTATCAACCTCAGAGAAGCCTGCGTCGAGTCTGTCCTGAACAATATGCCGTTCCAGAGTCCTGAAAAGTGTTTCTTCCCGATCCATCCATTCGAGGATTGTCTGGTCCGGGTCATCCAAAGGTGAAATCTCTGGAAATGCAGTTCGTGAATAATCTGAAAATTCACGTGTTGAAGGAAACTGATTCCCAAATCTGGAAAGCAGTTCATCAAGATGATCTTCGGCGGTTTCCTCTACCTCGATACCAATCTGTTCCAGAATTAATCTGACTGTGAAATTTAGCTCGATTGATTCGGTTTCTTTTTCACCCTTGACCTGAAAACGTGACTTCACATCTTTTAGTCCAAATAACCATTTGATCTGGTTCTCAGCAGTGCTTTCTGATTCTGCGATTATGAAGAGAAGTGTATTGTCGGGCCTTTTTCCAACTATCATGAAATCTTTTGCAGATGCGGAATCCATAACTGGATTAGAAGGATAATACAGACGGTATTCAGATCGGGATGCGTGATTTCTCCGGGAGTCGTACCAGCCAGCTTCCCCCTCAGCAACCAATGGTTCTTCCTGAGAATCACTGAGATAGACAAATCGTGATTTGAAACGTACTGTAGCTCCGCCGTCAGGACCAAGTATCTCGATCAGGTTTCCAACACCGTTAAATTCATGTTGGTGAGAAAGCTTAGGATCAGTCTCAACAGCACTTAACTTCTTTGATGCGATTCCTGTGAAATACTGTGAGAGGTGACCATGCTTCACTTTTTGCCCCTTATATTGTGTGCCGATCTACCTTCCTGTCTGATCCAGTCAGAGGTTAAATCAATCACCTTGTCTAATCCAATCTTGTTTCGTCCTCGAATCGCACATTCCCAGATGGTTAAGACTCGCCATCCCATTCGCTTTAATTCAGAAATAGCCTTCTTGTCATTTTGACAGTTTCGACCAATTTTGGTTTCCCAGAACTCAGTATTTGATGCCGGTATTTTGAATAGATAACAGTCATGTCCGTGCCAGAAACATCCATTAATCTGAATTACTGAATTATATTTGGGTAATACAATGTCAGGTTTTCCGGGGAGCTTTTTATCATGTAATCGGTAACGAAACCCCTTTGAAAACAAAGCCTTCCTGATCACGATTTCCGGCTTGGTATTTTTGCCTCGAATCCCTGACATCATTTTGCTTCTGGTTTTCTGATCGACAATGTCAGCCATGATGCATGTAGAGTAATATCAGGTAATAAGGTTAGATTTCAAACAGGCTATTTGCTTTGATTCACGAGATCCATAACGAATGGTTTCATCTGCCGGAACACTTCCTTAACTACAGGTACAGCAACAGAATTTCCAAATTGTCTGTAAGCCTGAGTGTCTGAGACCGGGATTTTATATGAATCTGGAAAACCCATCAGACGAGCACATTCTCGTGGGGTGAGACGGCGTGGATTTTTTCGCTTACCTCTTGAGATGAGGATCTCAGAGCCATCCTTATAATATCTAGCAGATAATGTTCTTGATGTATCATCTGGTCCGACTAAACCAAAACCAAAACCATTTCCTTTGGCACGATGCTTTTCAGCATAATTCTGCAGGTATTGCCACAGATGATCCGTCAGAATGTATTTTTTATTGACAGTCGCCTTCTTTCCGGTGGTATAAGGCTCCTCGACTTCTTCGGTCCCATTCTCTGGATGTAGAATTGATCGAAGCCTGGGGCTTTTTTTGCCAATTTCAGGTAACGCTAAATTCTCCCAGGTGAACTTAACCGGCTCTTTAAAGCCAACAATAAAAATACGCTCACGATGCTGGGGAAGGAAATGCTTGGCATTCACGACCTTATAATGAATGTCGTATCCCAGATCATTCGCAAGAGCATCCCGAATGACAGCAAAGGTCTTTCCTTTGTCATGACGCTCAAGATTCTTGACATTTTCCAATAGAAAGGCTTTGGGCTGTTTTTGCTCGATGATCTTTGCCAGTTCAAAAAACAGCGTGCCTTGGGTTTTGCACTCGAATCCATGGGGATTGCCTAATGCGTTCTTTTTGCTGACTCCTGCGATGGAGAATGGCTGACAGGGGAAGCCTGCGACCAAAACATCATGATCCGGTATGTCAACTGATTTGATCTGGGTGATATCCCCGGCTATAGGGTGGTTGTCACGAAAATTGGCGGAGTAAGTCTGCTGGGAGTGTTTATCCCATTCGGACGTAAAAATGCATTTTCCATTGTGAGATTGAAGTCCGAGGCGAGTACCTCCAACGCCAGCAAACAGGTCAATAAAGGTGAAATCACAATCTGATTTATCAGGTTCAGAGTCTTCGGGGTCGTGGGCATGAACAAGTTGCTTGATTGCAAGGAGCCTGACGCCCTCTAAAGGTATCTCGCCTTTTTCCCAACGGGAGACTGTTCTCGGAGTGACTTCCAGTAAACCTGCTAATGTTTTTTGATTGTAAAGCTGGCGTGCTTTATTAAGAATTGAGAGAGATTGGTTGGTATCTAACATGTATTATGCCTTCATCCATGACTAGGGTAGTTTCCAGACATAATGTCATCTTTCTGTCCCCCTGTCAATAATAGCTCAAGTAAATAATCTGGTGATTCAGAGAGCTCGAAAAGTCAGAAATTCGCACTGATCACAGGATATTTATCCCTGAGTCGGAGAAGTTTTTAACCAGTTGAAATAAGAAAGAATTACATGCGTTATATCACAGCCATCGTGACTCTGCTCATCGTTGGGATTGTCCTTGCAGCCCCACCAAAGGTTGTTGACACTCTCACTGGAAAAGTGATCGGTGTTACGGATGGGGACACCATCAAAGTGTTGGTAAACCGTCAGACAGTCAAGGTACGGCTGGAGGGCATTGACGCACCAGAATCGAGCCAGAGCTTTGGAAACAAATCCAAGCAGGCATTATCGACGATGATCTTCGATAAAACCGTGACGGTGAAGAAGACGGGGGAGGATCGCTATGGTCGAACTCTCGGAATCATAATGGTGGGCGACGTGGATGCCAATGCGAAGATGATTGAGGACGGCTGGGCATGGTATTACAAAAAATATAATGATGAGGAACGACTGGCTAAATTAGAAGTATCAGCACGCAAGGCGAAACGTGGTTTGTGGGCGGACGCCAATCCACTTGCTCCGTGGGACTACAGAGCCAGAAAGAAGAGACCAAGCAACACGCCAGCAACAATGTTCTGGTTGAACACATCTTCTAACGTAAGGCACAACGAAAACTGCGAGTATTTCAAGAATACCAAACGTGGTCGGAGTTGTGGATCGAATGATGGAAAAGCCTGTGGCAGGTGTGGCGGGTAAGGAGTGAAGTTCCCCAGAAACAGTGGACGCTGGGTTTAGGTTATACTCCTTCCTCAAAGAATTACTCTTCGGATTCTAAAGTTATATTCAATGATTTATCATTAGTACCTCCTTTAATCTTTTCAGTGTGACTTTTATATCCATCTTTTGAGACCTTAAAATTAACGACATCTTTACCAGGAGCATGAGTCACTTGGATTAAATAGTTTCCTTTTTCGTCTGATAGTTCACTACTACTTGACGAAAGAGATTCACCTTTTGTTCCGGTCCATAAATCAATTTTAGCATCCTTGATTGGAGTATTATGAGAATCAGTAATTCGTCCTGAAAGACTCGTTCTACCATCGCACCCGAAGAACCCGAATAAAGTATAGGCTACACACACAGCGATGAATATTTTTCTACTCATATTTTATAGCCTCTTGGATAAAGAATTTATTATCGTGGTACGGGTATAGCGTGAAGCAGTACCTGCATTGTGATGGATCATTTTATACTGGCATCACAACAGATTTGAACCGAAGGTGTGAGCAACAGCACATCTGAGAATGTAAACAAACCATTTTGTGGGATTATCCGCTGCATTATCTTCTTTCACATCCAATTCAGCTATGTCTATTTTCTCGATTCCACCATCCTCTTAAACGCATCTTCTGGTCTGCCATATCCATCTGACTTTTTCTCAGCAATAGCTGACAACAGAAAATCATTCAGCTTAAAGCCCACTTCATGCGGTGACATCTGACATTCAATCAGTAATCCCTGAGCACAATCCACCAATTGATTCATTGAGCTGGTCACAGATCGATTCAAGGATTTAGCAAATTGAACTGTTTCAATCTCAGGGGCAATGAATTTCCTGAATGCCCATTGATTGGCATCATCGGCTGTGAAATCCCTGATACAATTCAAAGCATTTTCAGCAAACCGTTTTTGATTTGTAACACCTTTAGCTGGCATCACGCACGAATACAGAGATTGGGTATTGCTCAGCAGAATGTACTGACGGCGATTGGCTGGAAATATTTGGCACGACCAATCAGCGAATGGATTCTCATGTAAGGGCAAGGTTTCTAATTTGCCAGTTTTGATTTTCTGATTGAGCTTTTGGGAGAGTCGGAAGATCATGGATGCTCGGATTTATGAAGCTAAGGCAATCGTTTAAAAGAATACACACAGACGGAATGGATGAATCCGAATCATTCCTTTATTCCATCAATCAAATTCACCTCACTGCTAATTTTTCTCCTCTCCCTCTCAAGCATCTTTATCTGCAACGTATTGGTCTCAATTACAAGTTTGTTTATACAGTTGGTCTGCCTGCTAATAGAGATTTCGTAATCACCGGCAATAGTCATGTCATAGACTTGATTGATGGGCATTCCCGATAGGTCTGATGTCAGGAATAAGTTTGGCTGCACTACATGTGCCCCCGGCGACGCAATTGGGCGTATTTGGAATAACGCTTTTCCATACTCAGTAAGCGGAACTGGTAATTTCTTTATGCTCTTCTCACCATTCAAATCAAGACTTGTCTTAACTCGGAATATATTCAGTTTAAGAAATCCTCTATGTGAACGATTTGTCGTAATGTCGACGACTCCTTTTGATCTATTCTCTAATTTGTACTTGAGATAAATGAGATCGCCAACGGTGTAGGTAGTCTTCTCTGCCCAGATCCTCGAACGTACTCCATCAATATTTGGTCCCCAAGATTCGACGCTAGACGAACTGGAATCATCTTGGGCACACAATGTCGTTGCAGATATTATCCATGCCAAGATAAAAACATGAATCGAAATATGATTCATCGAGATCGTTCTTCTTATGAATAAAGTCATGGAATTCCCCAGTGTCTTTTCAAAACAGCAATTGAAACTCTTGGTTGATGTCGAAACGATTCGAAATACTGTAATTCATATGAATAGAAGGTAAGCAAGTATGCCAGTTTTGAGCTTTTGAGAAAACCCGAAGATCAGAGTGCTTTTTTAATATTCATTTGTTTGCAATCATATTGATGGTAGTATAATACACCAGCCGTCTGTAGCAGGCACACAGACAGCTATTTTTTGAATTGATCCTATTGAAACGATCCAACGATGATCAAACTCTCTCACTGTGCCTCCATCATCTTATGCCTGCATTTCACAGCCTCTCTTGGATTCTGTGATGATTCCAACCTCATCTCAGAAATCCGAAAATTCCCCGGCGTCCATTCCGTCACATCTACACCGATTAAAGCCAAACCAAAACAGATCATCATTCATCTGTTAAATTGGCACTTCATTTCCAAAGAGGATTTTGCCGCCGATCTCTCAGATTTATCAGGTGGCAAATTATCAGAAGCTGAAATTGAAAAGCAGTATCTTGAATTCCTGAATGATGTCGAAGCGATCCAGAAAGAGCAAAAACAGATTCTGCAATACTTGATCAAGCATCACAAAGTTCGAACTGTTTATATGGAAGGGCTCACTGAAAAGAACCTGAATGCTTTCAATAGCTTCATCAAAACGCTTCGGGAATTTGAGATGCCAGAGGGTGATAGTGTGATAGATCTGTTTCTAAAAGAGCAGTACAGACGGGATTGTTTACAAATGGGAGCAGCCGCTCAGTTGCTGATTTCAAATGAACTGAACTCTGTGTTGCCTCTGGAAAATGCTGAGGCTTTTGAAAAGGCTAATCCAGTCGGCCAAGATGACAATATTCGATTTGATGAAAAGACAGAAGAGAAACGGGAAGATGAGATGATTAAGATCTTATTGAATGAGAAAGGGATCAAGGTGATCGTGTTGGGAGGCGAGCATGATTTAGCGGATAATCTGGAACGGATGAAGTTGGAATCGGTTCAGTATGTTCGGTTGAGATCAAAGCAGTATCACAATCATTAAAGAATGCCTTGCTAGAATCGTTTCAAATAATAACTGCTAATTTGTGTAACTGATTAGAGAATATCGCTGAGAAGTTTTTTAGATCTTAGATAATCGAACTGTTCATAATCATCTAAAACAAGATCACAATACTCGCATTTAAGACCAGAAACATATGCACCTACGACGTGACTGCCATCCATCGGCCCTTCATATTCCCATTCGAGTGTACATTTGGCAGAAGCAATATTTCCACAAGCCGGACATTCGGATTTTTCGTGGAAGTAAGTTCCTTCTTCTTCATCTTTCAAATTAAACTCAGTAATTTGTTTGGCTTTATCTAAGAAATCTTGATTCTCTTTTCTTTTCGTCCAGATCTTGCGATGTTCCTCTAAAAGTGCCTCCATGCCACTTTCAAATGATTTAGAGTCACTGATTTCTTTTGCAAGCTTAGATAGCTTTGTTTCTTTATCAGCGAAGAACTCTTTTTCATCCAAATTATGCTCATCTATATATCCCCGAATAATGGGCTGAAAATGTTCTTGCAGTAATGTCCTTAGAGAACTTGTGTCAAGAGTATTAAGAGTTCGATGTGCAATTATTCCACGATGGGAGAAAAGCTTTGTTAAGACGCCAATGCGTTCGTATGTAATTTGCGAGAAATTGCTTGCCCTAAACATTGCCTCTTTAAAGTTAATTGTTTTGTATTCTGCTTTTTTCTTCTTTTCTTGATGTTCGATATTTTTTAGAGCGAGAGGCGTGATCCTATCCCGGTATAGAACAGCGATACAATTCTCAAATTTACCGTCTTCAAGAACTGATCGCTTATCTATATCCCAGAGAATACCTTTGAACAATCGCTCTACACAAAAAGCAAAATATAATCCTGCCTCTATAACACTATCCTTTGTCATGTTTCGAGTAACATGGGAAACACATCGATTGGCGAAAAATGCCGCATCCTTATAAAATTCGTTCATTGGTACTCTTTTATTAAATGAATACGCCCTTACGTATTACCGAGTTGTGATATTGCATTTAACTACAATTTTACTCGGTTGCTGCACCTGACGCATTTTACTTTCTCACGCCTTGAACTTGTCCGCTTCGAATTTCAATATAAAAGTTTTTATGGCAATTCGTACAATTCACAACAATAGCCGAATTTTCGGTATTGCGAGTATTGTGCGATCCTACAATACCACAATGAGGGCACGGTACAGTTGAAGAAGCCATTTGTTCCTAACTCCTGAGTTGAGAGGCACGGTTCGAATAACGATCCATATTTAATTTGTAGGGCTGAGATATTACCGATTCACTCATGAATGATTTCATTCTAAGAAGCGAAGAGGGCTATCGTCTCTTGAATATTATTTGTGTCAGCTATTCGGACATTATTGCGTGAAGGAACTGCAAAATGATAAAGCGACCCTGCAATGGGTTGAGTTCCTTATGTATAGTAAGGCAAGGTGTCCAAAATAACAAGTATTTTTAATTTCGCACCAGAGAGATATTTGGAATCTCTAGTATCGCTGAAATTTGAGACTTCCTTACAACGGTCCTCCAGCAATTCTCAATAAAAGCCTATCATATAAGTCTTTTTAGCTGCGACCACTTTACGCAGAATCGGTCTCATTTTCGTCAGTTCCCCCCCTCTCTAATCTCAAAACCAACCCCCCATTTCAATTCTCACTGATAACCGCCTCTACGCCCCTCAAAAATAATTGACACCCGCAAGTAAGCCGTCCAATCAACCTCAAAAGGAGACGGCTAGTGTCAACCAATCAGCAAATTCGAAGCGAAATCACGAATCAAATTATTTCCTCTCTGGAAAGTGGCTATCTCCCCCCATGGCGAAAACCTTGGTCCAGCGATCGCAATGCAGGGATGCCTAAAAATGTTGTTTCGGGCGATCTTTATTCAGGAGTTAATATTCTCCTGTTACAGATCGCAAGTGAGCGTCATGGATTTCAATCTCGACACTGGGGCACGTTCAAACAATGGCAGGAACTCGGCGGGAAAGTTATGCGACGACCATCGCATGTATCTCAAGGAAAGTGGGGTACGAAAATCGTTTTCTGTAAACCGGTCAAAAAGCAGAAGGACCACGACGAAGAAGAGACCTATTTCCTTCTTAGGACATACACGGTCTTCTGTGTTGATCAGGTCGAGGGAGAGCATCTCGATTATCTACGTGTTGGTCATGGTACTGACACCCACAATGAGGACAGCAACATTTATGAAGATGCTGACTTTCTGATCGCAGCTACCGAAGCTGACATTCGCCATGGAGGCAACCAAGCTTTCTATGATCTCGCAGAGGACTACATACAAGTCCCGAATCGAGATCAGTTTTCAGGATCAGGTTACTATGAAACCCTCTTCCATGAGTTCGTTCATTGGTCAGAAAAACGATTGAACTGGGATAGAAATAATAATGGATATGCTCTTGGAGAACTCATAGCTGAGATCGGAGCATGCTATCTCTGCTCAGAACTTGGAATTCCAACCAACGATGAAAACCACCATGCCTATCTCGATGGTTGGCTCAGAAATATGAAGCAAGATTCATCATTTATTTTCAAAGCATCTTCTCAAGCCTCTAAAGCGGCTGACTACATTATGTCGTTCAGTCGAGAGCCAGCCGAAGTATCCTGCTGACACCCACAAGTGGAGTGATCGCCGTCACTGATTATGTCAGATCTCAGTGGTCTTTCGATTGAATTGAAGACCACTGTCAGTTCCAGATCAGGGCGGCGATCTTTTAAAAATGACACCCGCATTCATTTTGAAAGGAAATAATAATGGATACACCGACTACAGTTACTTCTCTTGAAAAGAAACAGGAACTGCTGGCTCATCACGTTCGTTTATTGGCGAAGAAAATGAGCCATGCTTTATTCGTCTTCGGTAGCCAAGGTGGGCTTGGCAAGAGCCGAACGATTCTCCAAGTCCTTGATGAACATGGTGTTGATCCAATAATCATTAACTCTCATATCACGCCCCTCGCTCTGTACGGCACTCTTTTCCAGCACCGGGATGATGCTGTTCTATTTTTCGATGATGTTGACAGCATGTATTCCTCGATGCCGCATCTTGGTTTATTGAGGTCAGCCCTGTGGGGAAATCCTCGGATTGTGACA
>TARA_R110000868_G_scaffold257575_4_pt1 | contig 35839 bp, 30 predicted proteins | sample TARA_R110000868 | Tara Oceans TARA_R110000868 (sample SAMEA4397489) | marine metagenome | biome: Polar Biome; feature: [SRF] surface water layer (ENVO:00010504); material: water (ENVO:00002006), including particulate matter (ENVO:01000060) such as... | depth 5 m | reverse complement strand
TTAACATAACAATACTATAATCCTATGGAAAAAATTTACTCTGAGCACCTAAACAAGTGTAAACTTGCGAAAGCAAGTCCTGAAACTATCAAGTTCCTATTGGGCTATTCCAAATCTTTGCAAATTATTGAATATAATAATGTTCAGTTTGAAAACAATTTAAACTAGCACAAAAAATCCCAACTTAAGAGTTGGGATTTTTTGTTTTATAATAGGCCTGAAGCACCGGTTTTCTACCAATTTTTTTGGTTATAATGTCTTTTTCCATATTCCATCCCCTTGCCGGGGAGTATTCCCTCCCATACCATATAATTTGTAAATGTAGGTCGTTCCATAATTCTTTGGGAAATAATCTTTTGGCATCCTTTTCTGTTTGAACCACATTTTTTCCATTTGAAAATCCCCAGCGGTACATAAGTCTATGTATATGGGTATCTACCGGAAATGCAGGAATACCAAAGGCTTGAGAAACCACTACGCTAGCGGTTTTGTGTCCCACGGCCGGAAATTGCTCCAATAATTCGATCTCTTGAGGTACCTGTCCATCATATTTTTCGACAAGAATTTTGGAAAGTCCGTAAATCCCTTTAGACTTCATGGGGGATAGGCCAACAGGTTTAATTATTTCCCTAATCTCATCAACTGTCATTTTAACCATATCATATGGATTGTCCGCTTTGGCAAATAATAATGGTGTAATCTTATTGACACGCACATCGGTACTTTGCGCAGATAATAATACGGCTATTAAAAGGGTATATGGGTCTTTGTGGTCCAGTGGGACAGGTATGTTAGGATAAAGTGCTTGTAAAGTTTTAATGGTAAAGTTTACTTTTTCCGCTTTCGTCATTTATTACGTAATTTTATAACTTTTAAATAGAGGAACACCCGTTAAAACGGCTGTGTTCTAGATTATAAATTTACTTAAATTTTTACTATGGACACTTTAAAAGTAGGGGATAAGGTACCCTCATTTATAGCAAAGGACGAAAATGGCAACGATATAAAATTATCCGATTACCTAGGAAAAAAATTAATTGTCTTTTTCTATCCAAAAGCAAATACTCCGGGATGTACGGCGGAAGCCTGTAATTTACGGGATAATTATACCGAATTAAAAGCGCAAGGTTATGAGTTGCTTGGGGTAAGTGCCGATTCACAAAAAAGGCAGCTTAGTTTTAAGAACAAATATCAATTTCCATTTCCGCTATTGGCAGATGAGGACCATACACTACTCAATATTTTTGGTGTATGGGGACCAAAGCAGTTTATGGGGAAAAAATATGATGGTATTCATAGAATGACTTTTGTGATCGATCAAGACGGAGTGGTTGAAAAGGTGATCGAAAAGGTGAAAACCAAGGATCATGCCGCTCAATTGCTATAAAAAGTAGTAAATAAAAAGAGGCTGCCTTAAAATTTATATTTAGGTCAGCCTCTTTTTATTTTAAATTATAATTTATACTTTTTCGCGTTCTTCCTCAATGGGTTTACGGATAAAGAGTTTTTTCTTTTTTATTATTTCAGCAATACCCTCCGGAAGCACGGATTCCCATCCATCTTCGCCATTAATTATTTTTTTGAGAACATCCCTTGAGAAAACATGTAAAATTTCAGGATCGTAATCAATAATATCCATCACCTTTCCATTGTATTTAAAGAATTTGTACAATTCTTTCATCCTGGGGTGTACTTTTATGGTATTACTGGTCATGATTTGACCTGTTTCCTCATTGCGCATGGGATATAGATATACCTTCAGATCCTTAAAGAACAACTTGCCAAAAGCTTCTAGGATACCTCCGCTCAAATGACGGTAATATTTCTCATCAAAAATATCTACCAAATTGTTGACCCCCATGGTAAGGCCAATCTTGGCCTTGGTATAATTGCTAAAATATTCAACCAGTTTAAAGTACTCCTGAAACTTGGAGATCATTACGGTATGGCCCAAAGAACACAAAAGTTCTGCACGGTCCATAAAATCCTGTTCATCTATTTCACCTGAAGCCCGTAGGTTGGAAAGTGTAATTTCAAAAATAACTATGGTATTTTCTTCCTCAACGCTAGGTTCCCTAATGAAAATTTCATAGGATTTTTTAAACATATCCATATTCACATTGGTCACAGGTCTAAAACTTCCGCGTAGGGCTAAAATATTCTTTTTGTAAAGAAGGGTAGCTGGTAAAAGATTATTGCCGTCGGGTCCGAACATTACGGCGTCCGTCATATCATTTTTAACAAGTTGTAAACTCATTAATCTATTATCCACTTCTGTAAAATTGGGTCCTGAAAAATTAACCATATCTATTTCAACAGTATCCTTGTCGATATGGTCGTATAAATATTTTAGTAACTTTCTAGGTTTGTCGTATTTATAAAATGCACCATAAATAAGATTTACCCCTACAATGCCCAAAGTTTCCTGTTGCAATCGCGCCTCATTCTGTTTAAAACGGATATGAAGGATGATTTCATTTAATTCTTTTTGCTTGGGATCCAGTTGATAACGGATCCCTATCCATCCATGACCTTTGTATCTTTTGGAAAAATCTATAGTAGCCACTGTATTGGCGTAAGAAAAAAACAATCTGTCAGGATGTAGTTCCCGACTGATCCTATTGTCCATGTTTTCCATTTCATGGGCCAACATTTTTTTTAATCTGGACTGGGTTACATATCTACCGTCCTCCTCTATTCCATAGATAGCATCACTAAAATCTTTGTCATAGGCACTCATTGCCTTGGCAATGGTTCCAGAGGCGCCTCCTGATTTAAAAAAATGCCCAGATGTTTCCTGTCCGGCACCAATTTCAGAAAAGGTGCCGTAAATATCAGGATTTAGGTTTATCCTTAAGGTTTTCGCCTTTATTGAAGGGACATTGGTAAAAGCGAGTTCTTTCTTGAAAATAGTGGACATAGTGTCTTTTTTACTTATGGCAAAGTTAAAAAGTTTGGGCTATCAATTAAATAAAATAGTTATAAATTTGGATTAAATAGATATAAGATTGAAAATAACTTTTCTAGGAACAGGAACATCACAGGGAATCCCGGTAATTGGGAGCAAACACCCTGTATGTTTAAGCAATAATCAAAAGGATAAAAGACTTCGTGTATCGGTTATGGTCACTTGGGACTCCTATAATTATATTATAGATTGCGGCCCCGACTTTAGGCAGCAAATGCTTACCAATAATGTGGTAAAGATCGATGGAATTTTATTTACACATGAACATTCCGATCACACAGCGGGGATTGATGATATTAGGCCATTTTTTTTCAGGCAAGGGGATATTCCGATTTATGCCCATGAACGTGTCATTAATTCCATTAAGGAACGATTCTATTATATATTTGCCGATGAAGATCGATACCCTGGTGCACCTGCGGTAGAGATCAATATCATTAAAAATAATAAGCCTTTTAAGATTGGTAACCTAATGGCAATACCCGTGGAGGCACAACACAATAGATTGCAGGTTTTTGGGTTTAGGATACAGGACTTTGTGTATCTAACCGATGTAAAAAGTATGGAAAAAGAAGAAATGGAAAAAATTAAAGGAGTAAAGACACTTGTGGTCAATGCCTTGAGAATAGAGCCCCACCATTCCCATTTTAACTTGGAAGAAGCGTTGGAGTTTATAGAGATCATTAATCCTGCGAAGGCATATATTACCCATATAAGCCACTTAATGGGGTTCCATGATGAAGTTGAAAAACAGCTTCCCTCAAATGTTCATTTGGCCTATGATAATCTAGTTTTGGATGTTTAAGCTACTTTAATAACCTGAAGATCATTTAACCTTAAATCGTAATAATATAACTGATAAAACTAAAGAATGAAACATAAAATATACCTGTATTTATTCATATTTGTAGCCTTAATAGCACTGTACCAATTTGTAAGTACGAACAATATGGTAACGTCAAAAAATGCAAAAATAGAATCCCAGTCGGAGGTTCTTATAAAATTGGAGGATTCTATCCAGAAATTGCATTTAAAAGTGCTGGACAACCAATATTTCTCCTTGGAAAATAATGATGATGCCTTGGCGTATTACGATCATCTAAAGATCAAGGATCCAAGCCTTTATATATCCGATAAGCTATTGGAAACCAATGAAAGTAAGGGAGACAATCCCCTTATTCCTTATGAGGGTATGGAAAACGATTTTAAAATCAACAAGATTAAGATTTTAAACCATAAATGGATATTGGCCGATTTTTCGGATGGAAAATATTGGGGCGAGTTGCTTATAAAATATGAATTGAAAGATGATCTAGGAGTGGATTTTTCATTAATGGATCATCTTTTGTATACCCGTAGCAATTAAATTTTATCCTTCAACCAGGTGTTAAAGGAGTAAAAATTTTGTGGAGCCACACCGTGACCTACCGGAAATTCCTCATAAACATAATCGATCTTTAAATCTTTTAAAATACTGGGTATTTTTTGTGCCCAAGAAACGGGAATTACCTGGTCTACACTGCCATGGGAGGCATATATTTTTAAATTTTCAAAGTTGTTTTCCTTATAATTTTTAACTAGCATGTTTTCATTGATATAGCCACTTAAGGCAATAACATTCTTAACCATGTGGGGATAGGATAGGGCCAAGGCGTAGCTTAATATTGTACCTTGACTAAATCCTAAGATGCTAACATTTTTTTCATCCAGGCCATAGGTTTTACAGGCTTCCTCTATAAACAGCTTTATTTTTTCCCTGGACATAACGGCCTGTTCCTCGTCGTTCCACTTGCCCTTATCAGCTTCAAAATTAATGGCATACCAAGCATTGCCGTAAGGTTGCATAGGATATGGTGCCCTGACTGATATTATGCACAGTTCTTTAGGCAGTTCTGGCGCGAATGAAAATAGATCCTCTTCATTACTTCCATAGCCATGGAACATAAATAGTACGGGAGGTTTCCCGCTGGTAATGGATGATGGTCTAATAAGGTGTTCCAATGATAAGGGTGCTGTAGTCATTTTAAGATATAAAAGTGAACCATTTTTGAAAATAGGGACCAAGTATCGGCACCTCTTGTTTCTTGTTGTTTAAGGCACCGAGAAAGCCATAAAACCATAGTACAATATAAAAAACGTATAGGCCATACCAGGCATACTCGCTATACCAATTGCTCAAAAAAATGGCAAAACCAAGAAAAAACAGATGTAAACCAAATGCCTGTCTTGTATGAAAGCGGGCAAATTCGTTCTTTGGGTCGGAATTCATTGAAATAGCAATAAGAGCCCCAACCATAGTTAAATAAGCTACAATTGCCGTGGTTTTTCCTTCCTTAATAACATTATCCATAGCGGCGAAGTTAGGTCAAGTTTAATTTGTGTACAAAAAAAAGAGGCCTAATTAGACCTCTTTACATATGTAATTATAATTTTTATTCTCCTATAGATCCAATAATAGGAAGTTTTTCTGCCTTTCCATTATAAGCATTTATAGCCCCTATTACAGCTAAAATCCATGGAGCCCATTGCAAAATCCTAAGGAAACCCATACCCATTGTAACAGCTATAAGTCCAAGGACAATGGAAAGGGCAATGGCCAAGATCCAAACCCTTAATGATTGCCCAATATGGAATTTGACAAATTCATTTTTTTTATCATTGTTTACGATAAAGGCAACAAGAAGTCCAATTACTGTAATGTAACTAACTAGTGCCATTGTTTTTCCCTCATTTATTGTATTCTGGTCCATTTTATAAATTTTAGTTCCTATAAATTTAGTTAATTATTTGGTTGTTGGAAACAATACCATAAACCTTTCCTTTAAGTTTACTTCCCAAAAAGCAGCTGTTTTTGGAATTGGATAAAATGTCCTGCTCTTCAAAAGAATATTCCAGGTCGGGGTCGAAGAACGTAAGATTGGCATTTTCGCCAACTTTTAGGCTTGGCGTTTTAATTTTATACCTTTCCCTTCCTTTGGTCAATAGGGAAATGGTGGTATCTGTATCAAAGATCTGATTCAACATTCCGAAGGCACTTTCCAGGCCAATGGTACCATCGGAAGCATTGTCAAATTCCACTCTTTTATGTTCAATATCCATGGGTCTGTGGTCCGTGGTAACAAAATCTATGGTTCCATCCTTTAAGCCTTTGATCAATGCCTTGGTATCCGATTTGGTTCTGAGCGGGGGCATCAATTTAAAATGGGAATCGAACTCTACCAAAGTCTCATCGGTAAAACATAAATTATGAATTGCAACACTGCAACTAACATCCAATCCCTTTTTCTTGGCTTCCGCAATTAGCTTAACGGAATTGGCCGTTGAAATAGTGGGGATATGCATTTTTCCTCCTGTATATTCCAGTATAAAAAGATCTCTGACTATATTAATTTCTTCAGCCAAATTGGGAATTCCTTTTAGGCCTAGTCTGGTGGATATTTCGCCCTCATTTACAATACCTTTTCCGGCAATTTGCATATCCATAGGGAACGAATGTACCAGTCCATCAAAATTTTGGGCATATTGAAGCGCAACTTTTAATAGGTTTGAGTTTTTAAGGGGCAATTTGTAATCATAATAACCAACGGCACCAGCACTCTTCATATCATAAAGCTCGGCTAAACTTTCACCTTCGGACCTTAAGGTCAAAGTACCCAAGGCGTGCAAGGTTGTAGCACTTTGTTTTGAAGCATTCTTTAAAAAAACAATATCAGAACTGCTATCAGGGAGTGGATTGGTATTGGGATTTAGGACAATGTCCGTAAAACCACTTTTTGCCGCTGTGTAAAGTCCATTCACAATGGTTTCCCTTTCCTCATAGCCAGGTTCCCCAAAGCTTACACCAGAATCAAACCATCCAATGGAAACGTGCAAGTTCTTATAATTAATGACTTTGGTTTTTCCTTGAACATCCAAATTGGAGGCAATATTTTCTATCACCCCATTCTTTATAAAAATATCCCGCTTTTTTAAATGAAGATCCTTATTGGTAGGGTCTATTATCTTGGCGGATTTTAAGAGTATGTTCATTTCAAAAATTTTAGGATAAGAACTTCAGCAAATATAAATGCCAATGCTAAAATAACAAACCATTTCCAAAGCTCGTTTATGCTATTGTCTTTTTCTATACTTTGGAATAAAGTTGCTACATTGTCATTAATGCTATAGCCTTTTAGTTCGTTTATGTCCATATAATACAGTTGGCTTTCCGCTCTGGGAAAATTAAAACTTATGTTTCTAACGGACTTTTCTTGTTCTTTAATTTGAAATATGCCTGCAGTGACAGGGTAATCCTCAAAAGTTAATGTTGTTTTATTGGAAAAGGATTGTTGAAAGGGAATAAATTCATCATTTTCACTGGATACTTTTAGTATCCGATCCTTAGTAAGATTTATGGGGATGTCTACCGTTATTTTGCTCCCTATTACTTCATAAATTCTTGGAATCCGAAGGCTGCCCATTCCCATGTTGTAAAAAGTAGGGACTATTAATGGGGAATTGATCATATTGGAATTCTCCAAGGAAATGGATGCCGTAAACAAATAGGTGCCTTCTTCCCCCACTAAAAATGGATCGCCATTTTGATAGGAAAGGATTTTAGGCATGTTGGATTTTATAGTATAAAAAGATTTGATGGAGGGATACTGAAAATTTGTTACTTCTTTTTCAAACACATTCTTGAACAAGGGATGGGAAAAGGCTATTTCACTAATTTTTCGTTCTTCCATTACAGAAGAAAGCAATGAGGAATTGCAAAAACCACTTAGAAATGTATTGTAGTTATCCAAATCCACTTGAACACCTGGAATAACACCCAAAGTTCCACCACCATTTTTATAGGCCGTCAAAGCATTTTGCAATGCCATGGGTATAGTATTAAGTTCATTGAGAATGATCAAGTTTTGCGATTCCAATAGGCTGTAGTTCAATGAGTTTACATTGAAACTGGAAAACAGGAATACGTCCTCCGTAAAAATACGCCCTAAGTAATTATCACTTACATCACCAATGGATAGTACTTTAACTTTCTCTTGCTTGTTTATGTTGAAATAAAGTTGATTGTCATAATTAAGCCCTGAATCAGAGATTAAAATTTTTCCGTCTATAACCTCACTGGCGGGGATAGTAAAAATGACCTCACCTTTTTTATTTTCATTGAAGCTAGCAGATGTTTTTGCTATTAATTTCTCACCATTGTATAAAGAAACAGGAATATTGTCTATGTTGCTATTAGTGGATAATACAGTTTTTAAGTCTACATTTTCCGAAGAAACTGTGCTTATAAACACGGTGTCAATTGAAACGTTGACAAGCTCGTTTGGTAACGATTGCACCAAATGTCTATTTATATTGGGCAATGAGTCTTTGGTTGGGGAATAGATGGTTTTCTGAAAATCTGAAATCAGTACCAGGTCATTGTGAGTTGCCTCACTGTCCGTGAACAGAGTCTTGGCCTTTAAAAAGATTTCCTCCAACAGCAATTGGTTGTTGGAGTAGGGCAGGGAAAGCAAATTGTTCTTTATATCACCTATACGCACTTGCCTGTATATTTTATCATTGGTAAAGAGACTAAAGGTATTTTCCTCTGGTACCGATTTTAATATATCCTGAACCATATTTTCCAACAGGGTACTGGTTCCCATTTTGGCCTGCATGCTCAGGGAATTATCTAGATAAATTACTGTTTCCTTGCTTTTTAGTGCTGATTTGCCAGGAATAAAAGGTTGGGCAAAAGCTATAATTAAGGCACTAAGGATTAAAAGACGGGTACATAATAAGAGCCATTTTTTCAGGCTATTGCTCTTCCTGGATTCGGCAACTACTTTTTTTAAGATTTTGACATTCGTAAAAGGGGTCTTCTTAAATCTACGAAGTTGAAAAAGATGGATGAAAATAGGAATAAGCAGAAGAAAAAAGGCCCAAAGGAGTTCCGGATGTTTAAACAGCATTCCTAAATTTAATTTTTCAAATATAAGAAAAGAATTCTGAGGCCGTCCTAATTTTATGGTCGATGTATGGACAAATTCCTTAACCGGTTTAAACAATCATATTTTCATTGTAGGTCTATAAATTACGGGGTCAACAAAAAAAGTAATAATCTTGAACAGGATTTTTCCCTTTCGCAGATAAATAGCCGCGAATAAACTCTTGGGCCTCTCGATTAGCAACAGTAATTATGATTTGAGCTTGTTCAAGCTGTTCTATTTCCAGATAGTGGGCCATTTTTTTATCGTAGATATCCAATCCAATTTTATTGGTGTTGTTGCAGACCCATGTAAAATCTATACATTGTTCCATGAGATTTTTTGCCAAATTTTTACCTTTGTTCCCTGCACCCCATAGCACAAGGGGTCTTTGCTTATCATGGTCAAGTTTTAGAAAGTAAAAAAGTTTAATATCCAGAAAATAATTTTGGGCATAGTTCTCACTTGTTCTGGAAGTCCTATAACTATAATCGCGCCAGTGGTGCAGTACTTCATTGCAGGGAATACATTTCAACCTTTTATCATAAAAGCGAAAAGCGAGGTCGTAGTCTTCCGGATAACGATTGGATAAAAAAGACCCGACACTGTTTAAATCGTTTCTATAAACCATCCAACAGGGAGAAGGTATCACACATTCCTTATAGATTTCTGAATAATTTGTTCCTTGTTCCGTTAAGTGGTTTAACCACTTTTCGTAGCCCTTATATCCACCCCCAACACCTTCTTTGCAAAAGTATTTTACCTTTCCGAGGGCCACATGTCCTTCTCCATGAGTTTCTAAGGCTTTCAACATGGTTTCCAGCTTGTTTTCGGACATTATGTCATCGGAATCCATCCTGGTAATAAAAGAGCCCTTGGAACGGGAATAGGCTGTTCTTAAAGCTTCTATAATCCCCTTTCCTTCATTTTTCATGACGTTAATTCTAGGATCCCTCTTGGCATAGGAATGCATAATTTCGAGGCTTTTGTCCGTAGAATTATCATTTACCGCCAGAATTTCCCAGTCGTCATAAGTTTGGTCAATGATAGACCCTATGCACTCCGGTAAAAATTCTTCGGTATCCTTAAAAGGAATTAGGATACTGATAGTTCTCCTGTTCATCCGCCTAAAATAGAAATTTATCTCCCAAAAAAAGTATTTGGATGGGGTACATTAAAAGTTAAGTTATAACCCTAGGGAAACGTATTTTGATCTAAGGTCTAATTTGAGATTTGTGCTATGCTCTCCAATTCCTTTATGGCCGCCAACATTGCCCTAAAGCAGGCTTCTTGTGTAGTGGGATTTATTTCCTTTGCTTTTTGGGAATGGTAGCTTTTTATAAATTCATTGGCAGAAGACCAAACGGTGTGCATAATGCCCAAATAGTGCTCCTTCATTTCCGGGGTGGCATTTTCCCTAAAATTATACATCATTTTAACCTGTTCTTTGGCAACTTCGGGTTTCTTCCAGGGGCAGGCAATAACATCCAAGCCCTTTAGGGCAAACATGGCAGGTGTTGGTAAGGCCTTTTCATAATGCCAATCGCAGATTACCACGGATCTATCTATAAGGTCTACCGCCCTGCCGGTATTGTTCATGCTGGCTTCCCACATGCCGATTCCAGAGGTGGAGGCATCTATCAATCGATCGCCCCAAATCCAAAGACGTTTGTTGTTGTCCGCTAAATGGCGGCTTATTTTATTAACTTCATTGGCAAACATTGTTGCTGGATCTTTACCTTGGCAGCGGGGGCATTTTTCATGGGCTATGTAAAATACTTCATCCATTCCGGCATGAAAGGCCGTGGCCTCAAAAACGGCAACAATTTCATCTACTAAATCGAACACCACATCATGTACCTCAGGATGCATTGGGCAGTAGCTTTTGCAGTAAAGTCCGTCAGCGTTTGGCCATTCATATTTCTTTGGAATTATGATCTGCGGTGTTTCATCGAATTGGGGATAGACTTCCAGAAGTTTATTGATTTTTTCCGCCCAACTTTGGTGTCCCAACAAATTTACCTGTGGTATCAGGTTTATTTGGTATTTCTTGGCTACCGCTACCAATTGCTTTATTTGTGCTTTTGATAATGGGTTATTGCCCCTTAATTCCGGTCTTGATTCATAGGCATAATTAAAATCAACCCGAAGTACCAAGGTGTTAATGCCATTGGGACCCAATTCTTCATCCATAAATTTCACAAACTCCGTTACACCATCGGAATTGGGAGCTGCAATACAGAGTCCCTTTACTTCAAAAAGGTCCTGTGCATTGCTTACTAAAGTGGCCAGGGCCAGTGCCAAGGAAAGTAACTTGCGCATAGTTTGAAGGATTGAGTTAATTTTGAAGTAGGGCCTTATTAATTGCGGCTTCGACCATTGGTTCCATTACAGCATAACCGGCTGCGGTAGGATGAACTTCATCCGCTGCATATTTTTTGGGTAGTCCGTTCCGGTCATCAGCCATAGCCGTAAAATAATCTAGATAAATATGGCCATTTTTATCAGTATACTCTTTTAACAAGCTGTTTAAGGCGGGTATTTTTTCATTGGGTTTTAATCCTGGTTTCCAGGGGTAATCAAAGGCAGGAAGGACGGAGGAGATAATAACTTTAATCCCATTGGCTTTGGCCAGTTCGGCCATCGACTTAATATTGTCCACAATCATTTTCAAACTAGAAGGGCCTGTATTTCCTGCAATGTCGTTGGTACCAGCTAAAATCACTACTACTTTGGGTTTTAAATCGATTACATCCTGTCTAAAGCGCAATAGCATTTGGGGGGTAGTCTGTCCGCTAATACCACGGTTGATATAGGGTTTGCCCTTGAAGAATTCCGGCCTGGTATTTATCCAGCCAATGGTAATGGAATTGCCCATGAATACAACGCGATTTTCATCAATTTTGGGCAGCCCAACTTTCTTATTGTCTTCGGAAAAATGTTCCAGATTTGGCCAATCCTGCGAAAAACTATTATTCATGGTAAAAATAGTTAGCACAAACAGTGCAATGGATAATTTTATGGTTTTCATATGGGTAAAAGTGGTTTAAGAAAAATATTAATATTTGGATTAAAGTTGAATTTTTATGGCTTTTTTTTCCTTGGATAACAAGCGCTCTTTTCTGAGTTTTATTTTTTGTTGGATATCTATTGGATATGCGGAATCGTCTTCTGCTTCAAAAACCCTTATATTTTGAAATTCATCGGGTTTTATCAAATCTTGTTGTTTACATTTTAGGATGGTAGCCGCTGTCTGAACTCCTGAATAACTAGCACCCGCCACTCCGTGCGATTGTATGCTTGCCCCACACATATATAAATTTTCAATTTCACTCTTTGCCCTAAAAGCAAAGGGGCCTATCTGCCTAAAAGTCTTTTCTGTACCATATACACTTCCATTGGTTGAATTTATATAATATTTGTTGGTGATGGGAGTCCCCAATTCTTTATGAACAATATTTTCCCTTATTCCTGGTAGGGCCATTTCCAAGGTATTTATCATTTTATGGGTCAATATTTCCTTGAATTCCAAGTATTCCTTAGATCGCTGTTCATTTTCCATATTAAACTGGGCGAAAGAATCGGGATTTATGTAGGTAATAACTTCTAGGGAATGGTGTTTACCATCATAGCTTGTGGGGTCTTTTAGCGTAGTACAGCTTATGAATATGCCAGGAAAAACTTCTCCGCTGGTAATATCCACATGGGTCATCTCCCCATAAATCTCATCCATATCCTTGTTGCCCATCATCCATATATTTCCAGAATCCATTCCCAATTTTCTCACGTCCATATCAACCGTTAGGAACAACATTAGGGAACTGCAGGAGTATTTTGTTCTACTCAGCTTTTTAATAAGTTTAGCACTAAGGTTTTGTTCTTTTACCAGGTTTAAATAGGTAATCCCTGGGTCGGCATTGGAAATGATTCTTGACGCGTAGATTTTTTCGCCATTCTCCAGTTCTACCCCAATGGCTTTCTTTCGCTTTTCCCCTTCCAAAAGAATACGCTTTACGGCTGTGCCAGTGCGTATTGTTCCACCATTCCGCTGTACAGCTTTGGTCATCGACTTTACAATGGCAGCTCCGCCACCCATGGGGTAGTAGCCCCCGCTAAAATAGTGATCCATAACAGCACAGTGCAAGGGAAAGCTGGCCCTTGCAGGAGCCAAGCCGTGATCACCCCATTGTATATTGAGCACTTTCTGTAGAAGAGGGTCTTTAATATGCCAGTTGATGACCCGCTTTAGGCTGAACAAAGCAAATTTACCCATATGCTTGGTTCTAAAAGGGATGGTAATATTATCCCAGAAGCCACTCATCTTAGGGATCAGCTGAATTTGCCGAGAAACCTTCCTGACTAAATTTAAATAGTGGTTTAAACGTTTCTTTTCCTTGGGAAACCTTTGTGCAAGGGAGGTGTTTAAATCATCGAAATTTCCAGGTAGATCAATTCTTTCCTCACCAATAAAGCAATGTTCATAACCCTCTGGATTCATTCTAAAAAATACCAGATCATTTGCTATTCCCAAACCTTCATATAGCTCCCTGGTGGATTCTCCTTCCCCAAGTAACCCAATATAATGTACTCCTGGTGAAAAACGGTGGCCATTTATATAAAAGCTATGGCACCAACCTCCGGGCACATCATGTTGCTCCAATACCAAAACCCTTTGACCAGCCTTGGATAGGCAAATGGCTGCTGACAATCCACCTGCACCTGAACCAATAATAATGGTATCTATATCTTGTTGTGGTTCTTTTTTGATGTCCATTGAATGGTGATTAAATATGGCTGATTGTTTTTTTCAGGGTGATAATAGTTCATTTAGGTTCTTTATTATCGATAAGGAACCACTGCTGTTCTTCCAAACTAAAACTTAAATCGCCCATTACTTTTTTCTTGGTAGGCCTTAGCTTAATAAGATAAAGAATTAAAAGTAATGAAATTACAAGGTAAAATACATTGTTGGTCAACATAAAGCTTACGGAACTCAAAAATGCAGCACCTTCCAAAAAGGCAAAACGAATAATGCAGGCCTGCTGGTAAAGCATTAATTTTTCTTTGAAAGTATTCCTTTTGACCACATTGGCCAATTGTTTATTGAATAAGTATTGGCTTCCAAAATAACTGATCATGGCAACTATGGGTACTATGTAAATAAAAATACTTTCATCGGAAGTAAAGCCCAGGATAAGGTCATTGCCCATAATAAAAAGTACAATGGTAAATAACAGAACACCAATAGTCAATGCGGCGTGGATGATGGATAACGAAAACAGATAGTCTTTGGAGGTTATGGTATTGGCTTTGGAATTGGTCATATGGCATTCTAAAATTAAATGTTGCTTGTCAATTCCAAACTAAGTGGATTTTGTGTAAACCAACGCATTAGCTTCTAAAGGTATAAGCCTTTCTGTTTTCATGCAAGGAAGTATCGCCAAAAATAATGGAAAGTCTAGAAAAAGGTTCATATTTGGTGTCGTTATGGATAAAGTGAATTTACCCATTTCAAACAATTCCATTTGAAATATAATTGGAAAGTCTTTTTGTTTATTTTTATAGCACATAGACATGGAGAGGTGTGGTATTAATTTTAGTATGATAAAGATTAAGAAATGACAAATAGGGATTTTCATATACTTCTCGCTGATGATGATGAGGATGACTGCATGTTTTTTAAGGATGCCTTGGACGAACTTTCTATACCTGCATCTTTTAATGCGGTTAACAATGGGGTAGAACTGATGGATTTTCTTCAAAATAATTTACCAAAGCTTCCACAAGTTCTCTTTTTGGATTTAAATATGCCCCGCAAATCCGGTATGGAGTGTTTAACTGAAATAAAAGGAAGTGAAAAATTAAGGCAATTGCCCGTAATCATTTATTCCACTTCGTCCAATCTTGAGGTGATGGACCTTCTATACGAAAAAGGTGCGCAATACTATATTCGTAAACCAGCAGATTTTTCAAACCTCAAATCTGTAATTGGAAGCGCAATTGATTTGATCGACCAAAAAAAAGTATTTCAACCTACTAGAGAAGAATTCGTGATACAACCTTAATTATTATGAAACTGAATTCAACCCATAAAACTGATGAGCTCTTGTTCCTAAAAGACGGAGGCCAAATGGCCGAGCTTATTAGGGTAATGGATTGGGGAAAAACATCCCTTGGACAGATAGGGAATTGGCCCCTAAGTTTACGTACTACCCTTGCCATAATTTTACACTCCTCCCATCCTATGTTTTTATTTTGGGGAGATGAGTTAATCTGTTTTTATAATGATGCTTACCGACCAAGTCTTGGAATAGAAGGAAAACATCCTGCTATTGGAAAAAAGGGTAAAGAAGTATGGCCAGAGATATGGGATTTTATAGGACCATTGATTGATCAGGTCATCACTACTGCAAAACCTGTTTCATATAGTGACCAATTGGTGCCATTTTACAGAAATGGAGGAATGGAGGATATCTATTGGACATTTTGCTACAGTGCCGCTTATGATGATGATGGTAGAGTGAACGGTGTGTTGGTTACCTGTACAGAAACTACGGAAACGGTATTGACAAAGAAGGGGCTACAAGAAAGTGAACACAGACTTAGGTCCATGATTGATCAAGCACCTGTCTCTATAGCTATTTTTCGAGGAAAGGATTATGTTACTGAAATGGCCAATTCATTGGCACTTGAAATGTGGGGGAGAAAAGAAGAGGAAGTTTTGAACAAACCAATTTTGGAAGCAATGCCTGAATTAAAATTACAGAGCATTAAAGGCTTACTGGACCAAGTATATAGTACTGGTAAAACTTTTTCAACTTCAGAATTCCCCGTGCAATTAATGAGGAATTCAAAATTGGATTCGACTTATGTTAATTTTAGCTTTGAACCACTTTTGGACGGTGATGGGGCAATTGAAGGAATAATGGGATTGGGCATTGAAGTTACTGATCATGTAAATGCCCGGAAGAAAATAGAGGAAAGCGAGAAGAAATACAAAGAGCTAATCTTTGGTCTCCCAGTAGCGGTGTATACTTGTGATGCGGAAGGATATATTCAGCTCTATAATGAAGCTGCCGTTAAACTTTGGGGTCGCACTCCTAAGGTTGGAAGGGATTTATGGTGTAGCTCTTGGAAAATATTCCATTCTGATGGAACCCCTATGTCCCTTGAGGATTGTCCTATGACAATGGCCCTTGATGGAGGTGAGATAATTAATTCTGAACTGGAAGTGGAACGTCCCGATGGAACAAGGGTGAGTTTTATTCCATATCCCCAACTAATTTATGATGATGAAGGAAAAATTATTGGGGCAATAAATACGCTTATTGAAATTACCGAACAACTTATTGCTAGGCAAAAAATTAGAGAAAGTGAAATCCGTTTCAAGGCAATTGCGGACAATATTCCCAACCTGGCTTGGATGGCACATGCCGATGGTTCCATATTTTGGTTTAATAAAAAATGGCATGACTATACGGGAACAACGCCTGAAGAAATGGAAGAACAGGGATGGCAATCTTTTCAGCATCCAGAAATGTTCCCTGAAGTATTGGCCAATTGGCAGTACTCCCTTGAGCATGGGGAGAAATTTGAAATGATTTTCCCAATTAGGGGCGCCAATAATAAATATAGACAGTTTCTTACTCGGGTATTACCCGTTTATAATGATCAAGGCAATATTTTTAAATGGTTCGGAAGCAATACGGATATAACGGATCATGTAAATGCAAAAAGAGGACTTGAGGAAAGTGAAAAGAAATTCCGTCTATTGGCCGATTCCCTTCCACAATTTGTTTGGACCGCTGACCCAAAAGGTAATTTGAATTATTTTAACCAATCTGTTTTTGAGTTTTCGGGATTTTCACGTGATCATTTAATAGATCAAGGATGGTTGCAGATGGTGCATCCGGACGATAGGGAGAAAAATATTAAAGCATGGGAGGATTCCATTGCAACAGGAAAGGATTTTTTAGTAGAACATCGTTTTCAGAGACATGACGGGACATATCGATGGCAATTGAGCCGTGCAAAACCTCAGAGGAACGCACGCGGGAAGATACAAATGTGGGTAGGGAGCAGTACAGATATACAGGAACAAAAAGTTTTTCGTAATGAGCTGGAAAGGCAGGTTAAGGAGCGCACCGCCGAACTTCTGGAATTAAACGAGTCCCTTAAAAAAAGCGAACAACGGTACCATCTAATGGTAGAAGAGGTACAGGACTACGCCATTCTTTATCTAAACCGGGAAGGCATAGTGGAGAATTGGAATACGGGAGCAGAAAAGATCAAGGGCTATAAGGCCGAAGAAATAATAGGGAAAAGTTTTTCAAATTTTTACACTGACAAGGATAGGAAAATTCAGCTTCCCCAGAAGTTATTACAACTGGCTGCAAAAAATGGAAAAGCGGTGCAGGAGGGCTGGCGAGTCAGGAAGGATACAACCCTTTTTTGGGCAAATGTGGTCATCACTGCCATACATAATGAAAAAAATGAAGTAATAGGATTTTCAAAAGTGACACATGATTTAACGGTAAAAAAAGAATCGGACGACGCCTTAAGGGAAAAAAAGATAGAACTGGAACAAAAGAATATTGAGCTTCAGAAAATGAACAAAGAGCTCCAGTCATTTGCCTACATATCCAGTCATGATTTGCAAGAGCCTCTGAGGAAGATACAAACTTTTGCCTCCAGAATAATCGAAAAGGATCAGGAGACCCTTTCGGAAAATGGAAAATATCTATTTCAACGGATGCAATTATCCGCTGAACGTATGCAGTCGCTCATCGATGATTTGCTGGCCTATTCCCGCACTCATAATTTGGAAGGGGATTTTGAGAAAACCAATCTGAATCTAATAATTGAGGAAGTAAAACAAGAACTTAGTGAGGAACTCCTACAAAAAAATGCCTTAATTGATACCGACAAGACCTGCGAGGTGAATATTATTCCATTTCAATTTAAACAACTCTTTTATAATCTTATAAGTAATTCCTTGAAGTTTTCGTATCCGGGGCAAGCTGTGCAGATAATTATTAAAAATGAGTACGTTAATGGCCAAGAATTGGAAGGTGAAAATTTTCAGGAGGACAAAAACTACTGCCACATTACCTTCTCTGATAATGGAATAGGTTTTGATCAAGAATACAGCGAAAAGATTTTTGAACTGTTCCAACGCCTTCATGGCAGGACAGAATATCCTGGGACCGGTATTGGACTTGCTATAATAAAGCGAATTGTAGAAAATCATAATGGAATGGTTATGGCCAGAAGCGAATTGGGCAAAGGTGCAACCTTTGATATATATCTGCCCACTAGGGAGAATATGACTTTACACTAAATTTAAACAACTATCCTCCTTACACTTTTCGGTGCCTATTGGCTTTAAAATAAGGTCTTAAATAAGGGGTTAAGTCGGACCCGATACTCTGAAAACAAGCCTGGGAACTGAAAATAAAAAAAATTAGGGTCGTCCATTTGGGACAGCCCTACCTAAGTTATTTGCTGCAGAATTATAATATTAAACCAACATGGAAAATTGAATAGTGTCATCAATTCTTGAGGTTTCGTTTTTTAATGGGCTTATAGATTTATATAATAGGGTTTTTAGTTGATTGAATGAGTTGGGTTTTTTTATATATTGATTGGCACCGGCCTCCTTCAACTGGTCTACTTCGTTTTGGTTATACGATGTGGAATAAATGATTACTTTGATTTTTGAGTATTCAGGAATGTTCCGGATATCTGCCAGGCATTCAAATCCGTCCATAAGTGGCATGCGAAGGTCCAAAAAAATAGTACTTGGCAAGGAGTTTCCAGAATACAGTTCTGCCATTAAATCCACACCATTTTCAAACTGTTTTACCGTAGTTTCAATGGGTAATTCTGCCAAAGCATCCATAAAAATTTCGCGATCATCTTGATCATCATCTGCTATAAAAATACTTATAGGATTCATAACTTCATTATTAATTGATTATTTATCGGCCTAGGACTGTTTTGTTTAAATGATATAATCACTTAAATCCTGATTTTCATAATAAACATTATAACATTCCTAAAATTAGGTGAAGTTTTAATAAACGAAGTCGCTTATTGAGCAGAAAATTAACTCAAAAAAACGTTTTTTACATCGACCTGAAAAAGTGTAGAGAAATTGGACCGAAAGCTTACCCACATGTTTCAGAGGTTTAAAGTGAATTTTCATTCTTTGAAAAAAAGACTGCCAAATACCTTAATAAGTAAAATTTGCAAAAACAATAATTCCATGTCATGCGTATATATTGGAACTAAAATATTCTACAGAGTGTTTTAGGCGCTTCCTATTCATTATTTTTATTAAGTTTTTTGGAATTGGCTTTAATACCCAATCCATAACGATTGGCATAAACCCAAGTAAACTCAGCTCCAAAAAACAGTATTAAACAAGAATACGAGACCCATAATAGAATTAAAACTATGGTGCCAGCCGCGCCATAAGTAGAACCGGGGTCTGCCTCCCCAAAATAAAGTCCCAATAAAAATTTACCAAAAACAAAGAGTATAGCGGTAATAAGCGCCCCGATCCAAACGGTCTTCCACCGTATTTTTGTGTCGGGCAAAAATCTAAATATTAAGGCAAAAAGAACTGTCACGATTCCTATGGAAACTAAAAAATCCAGGATAAAGGCTATATATAGAATAAAATCAGGCAGCACACTACGTATGTAACCGTTAAGTGCCGAAATAGCTGCGGTCACCAAAAAACTGACCAATAATAAAAATCCGATTGCCAATATAAAGGCAAAACTTCTAGCCCTATCAATGAGCATCTTCATAAAGTTTGAATCAGGATCTGGTTTAATTTGCCAAATCTGATTCAAGGAAAGCTGTAAATGGTAAAATACACCCGTTGCACCAAAAATCATGGTGGCAAAGCCTAAAATACTCGCAATGGTACTTCTGTTGCTATTTTGTGTTTCCATCATCATGGTTTGTATGGATTCCGCGGCATCCCTGCCTAAAGCCTTAGAAATCTCATTTGTGAGTTCACCTTGCACAATCTCAATACCCCATATGGACCCAACCAGATTAATAATGATGACCAAAAGCCCTGGTAAGGAAAGTATGGCATAATAGGCAACGACTGCACTCAGCCGAAATGGGTCATCTGCATTCCATGCTTTAAAGGTATCAACTACCAATGAGGGTAAATGTTGCAACTTAAATTTATCACTATTTGTCTTCTTGGTCATAGGTTATATCATGCTTTTTATATCGTTGGCCCAAGATGGAAAGGTAAAAATTGTACTTTTTAAGTCATCCGTTGTCATTTGCAGGTTTATGGCCATGGCGAATATATTTATCGTTTCCGCTGCGTGGGGAGATAGGAGATGGGCGCCTACGATTTGTTTTGTACGGTCGTTGATTATAATTTTATAAGCATATGCTGACGTATTTAGTCTTTTGGCGTTATACCATTCCGGAACAGATTTAGAATTGATCGTGACTGACTTATATCTACGTTTGGCCTCCTCTTCCGATACACCCACGGATGCCAAATTAGGCAAGGTGAAGACCGCGGACGGGATTACTGATGTTTCTAGTTTTTTTAAATTGCCCTGAAGTATATTTTCCGCTACAATAGCACCTTCCAAGCCCGATAAGGGAGTTAGGGGCAGGCCATGTGCTGATACGTCACCACAGGCGTATACATTTGGATTTCGTGTGTTTTGTAGGTAAGCATTTACCAGTATGCCTTTTTCGGAATAGGACACATTGCCTTTTTCCAAGTTCAAGGATTTTATAGCAGGAACCCTTCCGGCAGTATTGAATATGGAACGCGCTTTTAGCGATTTTTCTTCTCCGCCCTGTTTATATTGGATACGAAGGTTTTTTTTCAGTTTCTCCAGTTGTGTAATCTCTGCATTGAATATAAATTCTATACCCAGATCTTCGGAAACTTTCCTTAGGTGGCATACCATGTCCTTGTCAAAGGTTTTGAGTATGTTCCCTCCATACTCAATGATGGTTATTTTACTTCCTGCCCTTGCGGCCATATGGGCAAATTCCATTGCAATATAACCTCCGCCGATAAAGACCATATTTTTTGGCAATTTCTGCAATCGTAGAAAATCATCACTATTTTTAAGGAGCTCGGACCCATTGAATTCAAGTTTTCTGGGTATTTGCCCCGTTGCTATAACTATCTTGTTGGCTTTCATGGGTTTCCCTTCAACGGACAAGGTCTGTTCATCCAAAAATTTGGGTGATTCGTGGTACATCTCAATTCCCAGTTCTGCCAAATCCTTTTCAGTGGACATAGGAATAGGTTTGGTAAATTGCCGCTTAAATTTCTGCAATGCTTTCCAATCCACAATTGGCATAGTAGAAATACCTTTGCCCATTAAATTATCGGCCAGGTCATAAGTCTCCGAGGGCCCTAAAAGCACTTTTTTAGGAATACAGCCCCTGTTGCCGCAAGTGCCGCCATAATCGCGATTATCAGCTATGGCAACTTTTAATCCACTCTTAGCGCAGGTTTGTGCAACTTTTCGGCCCGCACTTCCACTTCCTATTACAAAGACATCTACTTTTTTCATAACTCTCAAGGTATTCGATTTTGAATTATTGGGTTGATTTATTTGAGTAATAATTTGACCCAATAGACATGGGGATCCTAAAGCTAAAACTTCAAATTAGGGCAGAACGCCTAAGTTGAAATAGGGAAAACCATTTTACTTTTTATATAAGAGGAGGGGGCATAAAAGAAAGGGGAGTAATAATCAGAAATAAAAGAACCGCTCTTTAGGGAGCGGTTCTTCTTTTTGCTTCTTTACGAAGCACGAGCTTGAGTTAGCTAATTTTTACTAAAAACAATACTTGTTTTCGGCCTTGAGTTTATCGGCAATAGTGTTACGTAGTTCAACCACATTGGGCTGATTCACATATTTTGTAAATCGTTTTAGTCCCATAAGCATCATACGTTGTTCATCGCCTTCAGCCATTGAAACTACTGCTTCCTTACCATTTTTAATAATAATGTCCACCGCATTGTACAAATACAATTTGGACATGGATATTTGTTCCTTTTGGGCAGATTCTCCAAATCGTTTTACATTTTTCTCTGTTCTGAGAATGGCAGATTCGGCCAAATAAATTTCAATTAAAATATTGGAGGCCGCCAAGAGTAACATTTGATGTTCATCCAGAGCGGGGCCATATTTTTGTACTGCGGATCCAGCAACCATTAAGAATACTTTCTTAAGTTTCACAATCATTTCCTTTTCTTCGGCAAACAATTCGGAATAATCCGGAGTGTCAAAAGAGGGGATACCCATGAGTTCATTTCCTACGGCAGTGGCCGGACCTAAAAGATCGACATGGCCTTTCATGGCTTTTTTGATCAAAAGCCCAACGGACAACATTCTGTTAATTTCATTGGTACCTTCGTAAATACGGGCTATACGGGCATCTCTCCAAGCGGCTTCCATGGGTGTTTCTTCGGAGAAACCCATACCGCCAAAAATTTGGATACCCTCGTCAGAACAGTTTTGCACGTCTTCGGATACCGCAACTTTTAATATAGAACATTCAATGGCGTATTCCTCAACCCCTTTGAGTTCGGCTTCCTGATGGCTATTCCCGGCTTCCAAACGCATTGCTATACGATCCTCTATATTTTTGGCCGCTCTGTAGGAGGCAGATTCCCCAGCATATAAACTTGTTGCCATTTCTGCCAATTTGGATTTTATAGCTCCAAAATCGGCAATAGCGGTTTTAAATTGTTTACGCTCTGTGGCGTAGCTTATTGCGTTGGTGGTAATTCGCCTTTGGGAATCCAAACAGGCGGCAGCTAATTTTATTCGCCCAATATTTAAAGCGTTCATGGCAATTTTAAATCCATTACCCCTGTCCGATAACATATTTTCCACGGGAACTACGGTATCGTTAAAGAAAACCTGCCTTGTAGATGAGGCTCGAATTCCCAGTTTATGCTCTTCCTCTCCTAAAGTAATACCGTTACTTGGGTCATTTTCTACAATGAATCCAGTGATATTCTTGTCTTTTTCTATACGGGCAAAAACAATGAATAATTTACAAAATCCGGCATTTGAAATCCACATTTTTTGGCCATTGATCTTGTAGCTTTTACCGTCTTCGGATAAGGTGGCGGTAGTTTTACCGGAATTGGCATCGCTACCAGCCCCAGGCTCTGTTAAACAATAGGCACCGAACCATTCCCCTGTGGCCAATTTAGGTACATATTTTTGTTTTTGTGCTTCATTGCCGTATAGGGTAATAGGCATAGTTCCTATACCTGTATGTGCACCAAAGGCTGTACTGAAAGAACCACTACCGCTGGAAATGTATTCGCATACGATCATGGTACTAATGAACCCCATTCCCAATCCCCCATAGGCTTCGGGAACAGCAACTCCTAAAAATCCCATTTCTCCCGCCTTGGTCATCACCTCCTCTGTCAGGGCATAGTCCTTTGCTTCAAACCTATCCCTATTGGCTACAATTTCACGGTCGTTGAACTCTATAACGGAATCGCGCATCATTTTCTGCTCTTCGGAAAAATCCTCAGGTGTAAAAATATCTTCGCTATTGGTTTCCTTTACAAGGAATTGTCCACCTCTAAGTATTTCTTTAGTCGTTGTTTCTGTACTCATTGTTCGTCTTGTTATTTTTTATAGTAAGCATTAAGAGGATATTATGGGAAAATTATCCCTTCCGTCCATTTAGCCCACTATGTTTAATTTAAAAATTCATAAATCCCTGCAGCTCCTTGCCCTGTACCTACACACATGGTTACCATGCCATATTTGCCCTGCATATTTCTCTTTCTCATCTCATCAAAAAGCTGAACGGATAATTTGGCGCCTGTACAGCCCAAAGGATGACCAAGTGCAATTGCTCCTCCGTTGACATTAACAATGTCATTATTTAAATTAAGTTCCCGTATAACAGCCAAGGACTGCGAAGCGAAAGCTTCATTCAATTCTATTAATTCGATATCATCCTGTTTAAGGCCGGCTTGTTTTAAAGCTTTAGGGACGGCTTTTACAGGTCCAATACCCATAATTCTGGGTTCCACACCAGCGGCGGCATAGTTTACCAATCTGGCAATGGGTTCCAAGTTTAATTCTTTTACCATATCCTCGCTCATAACCAAAACGAATGCAGCCCCATCACTCATTTGTGATGAATTCCCAGCAGTTACGCTTCCGCCAGCAGCGAAAACAGGCCTTAAACCGGCCAAAGCTTCCTTACTGGTTCCTTTTCTAGGCCCCTCATCTTTGGTTACCGTATATTTTTTACTGGCTTTCTTTCCATTGTCGTCAACATATATTTGCTCTACTTCAATAGGCACGATCTGACTTTGAAAACGATCTTCCTCTTGGGCCCTAAGAGCTTTCATATGCGAATTATAGGCAAATTCGTCCTGGTCTTCACGGGAAACATTGAATTGATTGGCTACTGCTTCGGCCGTATTTCCCATACCCCAATAATAATCTTCATGACCTGACTTTGCTAGGTCATAATTGAGCTCTGTTTTATAACCGGTCATAGGAACGGCACTCATGCTCTCGGCTCCACCTGCAATGATACAATCTGCCATACCAGCTTGGATTTTTGCAGTAGCGATTCCGATAGTTTCTATACCGGAAGAACAGAATCTATTGACCGTAACCCCTGGAACATCAACAATATTAAGGCCCATTAAAGATATTAATCGGGCCATGTTAAGACCCTGGGAACCTTCCGGCATTGCATTTCCGACTATAACATCATCAATACGTTTTTTGTCCAGTTGAGGCAATTCATTCATCATATAGGCTATTGTTTCCGCAGCCAATTCGTCTGTTCTTTTAAAACGGAATACGCCTTTTGGGGCTTTACCTACTGCTGTCCTATATGCCTTTACGATATATGCTTGTTTCATTTTGTTTTTAGTATTTAGAATTGAGTTTTTAGTATTGAGTTTTATAATTTTCGTTGAAATGAATAGTTCATTTTTTGGATTTCAATACATGTTTCAATAACTGGTTGTACTTTTTCTTTTGTAACTAAATTTAAGTCTATCAATAATATTAATTGAGTTTGGAGTTCATATGTGGAACCATTAGAAATGCTCAAAAAATGTTTAAATTCTTTATTTGAATTTCTTCCGGCTCCTTCTGCAATGTTTGAAGGAATCGAAATTGAACTCCTTTTTATTTGAGAGTTAAGTCCAAATTTTTCGTCGATTGGTAATTCAGAGGAAAGTTGATATACAGATTTCACCAATTCCAATGACTTCTTCCATATTTTTAAATCTTCAACTTTATGCATTGATCTCTAATTACTAAATACTCAAACCTCAATACTTGAGCAATTAATTCCTCAAAGGCTTTCCGGTCTTCAACATATGCTGTATCCTTTCCAAAGTTTTCCTTTCGGTGCATAAGGACAGGAAGGCTTCCCTTTCCAGGTCCAAAAGATATTGTTCCGTAACCAGCGTTGGCTCCGATAAGTCGCCCCCGGCCATTACATAGGCCAATTTATTGGCAATCTTATGGTCATGTTCACTTATATAATTACTGTCTTCCATAGCATCCGTACCCACTAGAAACATTCCCAGAGCTTGTTTTCCCAAAACCTTAATGTCTTTTCGCTTAGGAGGTTGGGTATAGCCTTGCTCTGCCATAAGTTTAGCGTAACTTTTTGCGGTGGCGATCTGCCTATCCTTGTTTACAACAACAATATCCTTTCCCTTTTCAAGTACTCCCATATCAAAAGCCTCGTAAGCGGAAGTTGATACTTTGGCCATCCCAATGGTCAAGAAATATTCTTGCAAAACATTAAGTTCAACGTCATTCTTTTTAAAGGTATCCGAGGCTCTTAAGGTCATTTCTTTAGAACCACCACCTCCTGGTATAACTCCAACTCCAAATTCTACCAATCCCATATAGGTTTCTGCGGCTGCAACCACCATATCTGCATGTAGGGACAGTTCACAACCCCCGCCCAAAGCCATTCCGTGTGGGGCCGAAATTGTAGGTATTGCCGAGTAGCGCATACGCATCATGGTATCCTGGAACATTTTAATGGCCATATTTAGCTCATCGTATTCCTGTTCAACGGCCATCATAAAAATCATTCCAATATTGGCGCCAACGGAGAAATTTGGAGCCTGGTTGCCTACTACCAGCCCCTGAAAATCCTTTTCTGCCAAATCTATAGCCTTATTTAAGCCGGCCAATACATCCCCTCCAATAGTGTTCATTTTGGATTGGAATTCCACGTTTAATATGCCATCTCCCAAATCCTCTATCACAACCCCTGAGTTTTTCCATACCTCATTGGATTTTCTAATATTATCCAATATGATAAAGGAATCTTGCCCTGGTATTTTTTCCATGGCCTTTTTTGGGATATCATAGTAATAGGTTGCCCCGTCCTTAATAGTGTAGAAGGTCTTATTACCGGTGGCAAGCATCTCGGTAACCCAAGCGCTAGGTGCAAAACCTTCTGCCTTCATCATTTCAATTCCCTTTTCAACTCCTATAGCATCCCAAATTTGAAACGGACCATGTCCCCATGCAAATCCGGCCTTCATAGCATCATCTATTTTGTACAGCTCACCAGTTATTTCTGGAATTCTATTGGAAGCATATTCAAATAATGAAGAAAAACTCTTTCTGTAAAAGGCCCCGGCCTTATCGTTTCCAGTAACCAATACCTTAAAACGATCAATTACATTTTCTATGGATTTGGTAAGTTCAAGGGTGGCAAAGCTTGCCTTTTTACTGGGGCGGTATTCCATGGAAGTAAGGTCCAACGCCAATATTTCCCGACCTTCTTTTTTATAAAATCCCTGTCCGGTCTTACTTCCGAACCATTTGTTTTCCATCATTTTTCCAATAAAATCCGGAAGTATAAATTGTTCCCTTCTTTCATCTTCCTTACAGTTCTCCGCAATACCATTGGCCACATGAACCAGCGTGTCCAGGCCTACGACATCTACAGTTCTGAAGGTGGCCGATTTAGGCCTGCCTATTACTGGACCGGACAATTTGTCTATTTCCTCTACGGTAAGGTCCATTTCCTTTACGGCATGGAACAAACTCATAATACTAAAAGTCCCAATTCTATTACCAATGAATGCTGGAGTATCTTTGGCAATCACTGATGTCTTTCCTAAAAATTGTTCTCCATAGCCATTTAAAAAGTCCAATACTTCCGGGGAAGTGTTAGGTCCTGGAATTATTTCAAAAAGCTTTAAATATCTGGCAGGGTTAAAAAAGTGGGTTCCACAAAAATGTTTTTGAAAATCCTCGCTTCTTCCCTCACTCATAAACTTTATGGGAATACCAGAGGTATTCGAAGTAATCAAAGTACCTGGTTTTCTGTGCTTATCCAGATTTTCGAAAACTATTTTCTTTATATCCAAACGCTCAACAACCACTTCAATGATCCAATCTACCTGTCCAACTTTGGTTATATCGTCCTCAAGGTTTCCTGTAGAAATCCTTTGGGCAAAGCTTTGATGGTAAATAGGGGAGGGCTTCGATTTTAGTGCAGCTGCCAACGATTCGTTGACCAGCCTATTTCTAACCATTTTATCTTTTAAGGTAAGTCCTTTTGCTTTTTCCTTATCGTTAAGTTCCCTAGGGACAATATCCAAAAGCAATACTTCAACCCCAATATTGGCAAAATGACAAGCAATGCCGCTTCCCATTATACCCGAACCAATAACTGCTACTTTTTTAATGTGTTTGTTCATCAATAAAAACGTGTTAATTAGGTTTTAATGTTATGTATAAATTTTCTTTTCTGCTATCAACTTGTTAATGACCTCAGCTACCTCGAAAAAGGTATCCAATTTTTCCATGGGAACGTGATTTCTAACGACATCGTTGAACCTTAGCACAACGTCTTTGGAGTCCTTTCTTTTTTCCAGACCAAAAGCGGTGAGATGGATCAATACACCTCTGCCATCGTTGGGATTGGGTCTTCGTTCTATAAGGCCCTTTTCTTCCATACTCTTTAGAATACGGGATAGACTTGTAGCCTCCATTCCCATTTTTGGACCCAGTGCTGTTGAAGGTGTTCCGGTTTTGGGGTCTATACTTAATAATGTAAACCCTACGGCCATGGTACTTTCAAATTTTCTGGCTTCTTCATTATACATCTTTGTCACCGATTGCCAAGTAGCCCGGAGCGTATAATCTATGGTTATGTCTTTCATGTTTTGTTGTTGGTTCTTCCAAAGATATAAAAATATATTATGCATGCATAATATATTTATAAAAAAAATGTAGTTGGAAAACAAAAAACAGCTTCTAGTTATAGAAGCTGTTAGTAGATTAGGCTATAGAAATCCTATCAATGGCCATAGATGTCATTATATAAATCAATAAATATTTGTTTTACAATTTTGCGTTTCAATTTTAAAGTGGGGGTAAGGTGACCTTCTGAAATACTCCATACCACCGGGGTAAGTCGAAATTGTTTTACCTTTTCCCATTTTGCAAAACTTTCGTTGGCAGAATCAACTTCCTCTTGAATTCTGGCAATAACTTTTTCGTTTTTAACCAAATTTTGGTTGTCACCAACATCCACATTATGCATTTTGGCCCAGTTGCGAACAAATTCGAAATCAGGTTGAATTAAGGCTGCTGGCATTTTTTCACTTTCACCGACTACCATTATTTGTTCAATAAATCTAGATTGTTTAAATCTGTTCTCCAATAATTGAGGAGCAACGTATTTACCGCCAGAAGTTTTGAACATTTCTTTCTTCCTATCCGTTATCTTCAGGAATCCATCTATATCGATTTCACCGATATCGCCTGTATGGAAATATCCATCCTTAATGACCTCGGCTGTTTTTTCGGCATCCTTGTAATAGCCCAACATAACCTGCGGACCTTTAACACATATCTCACCGTCTTCTGCGATCTTCACTTCGGTATTTACCAAAAGTTTTCCTACAGTGCCTATCCTAAATCCACCATTTCTCATGTCGTTAACAGAAACGACAGGGGAGGTTTCGGTAAGGCCATACCCTTCCATTACCCCGAATTCCGCAGCGTTGAATATACGCGCCAAACGAGGCTGTAATGCAGCACTGCCAGAAGCGATTAGTGAAAGATTACCACCTAGACCTTCTTTCCATTTACTAAAAATTAATTTTCTGGCAATGGCCAATTTTTGTTCGTACCACCAACCATTCTGGCCATAGGGTTCATATTTGAGTCCCAGTTCAACGGCCCAGAAAAACAATTTCTTTTTTATGCCAGTGAGTTCGGTTCCCTTAGCAATAATTTTGTCATATACTTTTTCCAATAATCTGGGTACGGCCGTCATTACATGGGGAGAACACTCTTTTAGATTTTCACTTATTTTATCCATAGACTCGGCAAAATAGATGGTGACTCCAGCGTATTGATATAGATAGACCATCATTCTCTCATAGATATGGCAGACGGGTAAAAAACTTAAACAGGTGGTATTTCCATAATCTATGGGCAAACGCTTAGCACTTTCAATAGCGTTGCACACCACGTTGTTATGGGTAAGCATCACTCCTTTTGGTCGCCCGGTGGTCCCTGAAGTATAAATCAATGTGGCCAAGTCATGAGATTTCACCTTGTCCTTTAACTTTTCAACCTCCTTTTGATTGGAGGTATCAGCGCCCAATTCAAGGATTTCAGACCAATTTTTGCAATTACCGAGAACGTCAAAAGAGTAAACATCTTTTAAATGCGGTGTATTGGCTTTTACGGCATTAACCTTGTTAAAGACCTCTTCACAGGATACAAATACATATTTGGCCTCTGAATGGTTTAGGACATATTCATAATCCTCTTCCGATATGGTAGGATAAATAGGAACGTTTTGGGCCCCTAATTGCAGTATTCCAATGTCCATTATATTCCATTCCGTTCTATTGGACATGGAAATAAGGGCAATTTTATCGTTGGGCTGTACACCAAGTCGCAACAAAGCCCTACTAATGGCATTTGCCTTGTCTATATATTCTTGGGTGGATGTTGCAATCCATTCTCCATTATACTTAGTGACCAGTGATTTTTTTAAGTTGAATTTCTCTAATTGATAATAAGGAAAATCAAAAAGGCGGGTGATTTCTTGCATATTTAATTTGGTATTCGTAATCGCAAATTAAGAAAAGGGAACGGTATTTTAAAATGACATTCGTATAAAAAGTGTAAAATAATTATCGAGTCCGTATTTTATGTATTAAAATAGTTAGGGGTATGGCAATGTTTATATAGGCTGCGTCGCAATATCAAAATTTATAAAAATAGTATAATTTGGAAATTTCACCCAACTTTGGGGCCAATGGAGGCTTTTTGATGTTGATGGATAGCTATCCAGGTTTGCCAAGGCTCAATTATTTCTTGGGTAGAAAAATGTTGTTTGTATTATTTCCTAGGTTATTTAGCTAAGAGTTATTGGTTTGAATATGCAAAATGATTAAGTTCAAACCTTAATACCAATTACAGAAAAGGAGCATTTCAGCATTTTAGATGATAAATGAAGTGTTGAACTGCGATCACATTTAAATTTTAATAACATATAAACTAAACCAATGAAAAAACTTTTTGTAACGGCAGTAGTTATTTTTACCATGATTTCCTGTGCCGAAAAAACAAAGATTCCTGTATATGCCTGGACAGGTGGCCCAGGAGAAGCCACAGATCAAGAGCTTCTGGAAACCTTCAAGAATTATAAAGTTAGAGGAATCGATGGGCTTATGTATAACGGTGGACAAAATCCAGAAACGTACAAGCGGGTAGGAAAATTGGTAAAAGAAGCTGGAATGGAATTCCACACGTGGATTCCTACAATGGTACAAGGTGATAATCCTAAGTTACCGATGGATTTGTATGCCATAAATAGAAATGGGGAATCTGCTTTTGATAAACCGGCCTATGTGCCCTATTACAAATTCCTTTGCCCAAATAAGGAAGGGTCTTTCAACTTTTTGTCGGAATTATATGGAAACATTGCAGATGTAGAAGAAGTGGATGGAATACACTTGGACTATATTCGTTTCCCGGATGTTATTTTGGCCGAGGGACTTTGGGATAAATATGGACTGGTCATGAACGAGGAATACCCAGTGGCCGATTACTGCTATTGTGATAAATGTGTAGGGGATTTTAAAGCGAAATCCGGAATAGATATTAAGGAGGTCGAAGACCCATCCCAAGTTCAGGAATGGAAGCAATTTAGATATGATTTAATTACCAGTGTCGTAAATCGTTTGGCCAAGGTGGTCCATGAAAAAGGTAAAAAGATAAATGCTGCGGTTTTTCCTGGTCCTAGCAATGCCATGAAAATGGTGAGACAGGAATGGAATAAATGGGACTTGGACGCCGTTTATCCAATGAATTATAACGATTTCTATTTGAAGAGTCCGGAATGGGTAGGGGAAATAACCAAGGAAGAAGTAGCATCCGTTAATGGTAAAAAGCCTATTTACAGTGGACTTTTTATATGTCCAAACCCAGAGAATAAAACAAAGGAAAACGACCCTGAAAATCACGGTTTGTTGCCATCAGAAATCGAGACGGCAATTAGAAGTTCAATGGAGAACGGTGCTGCTGGAATATGTCTGTTCACTCCCGAAAGAATGAAGCCCGAACATTGGGAAGCTTTCGATAAGGCAATTCATGCGGATTATTCTAAAAAATAAGGAGATATAGGACTATCGCTTAGCGGTACAACAGTTGTCTTTTAATAGTAAATCCCTTGGAAGGGCGTTATGGTCAAAATTGCTTAAAAAGCAACTTTCTCCAGCCACTTTCCAAGGGATTTTTTTGTTGTGTTACAGATTTAATTTAAATCCTTCGTGGGTAGCATTGAATCCAAGGCCCTTATAAAATCGAATAGCATCCGCCCGTAGCTTGTTGGAGGTTAACTGTATCAAATGCACCTGTTTATCCTTTGCCCTTTCAATAATCCATTGAAACATTTGTCTGCCGATACCCTTTCCCGTTTCCCCCTTTTTAACATGGACATTTTCCACAAGACAGCGGATGCCGCCCATATAGGTTAGGTATTGGAGGAAACTCAATTGAAAGGAGGCGACAACCTCCCCCTCTGAATTGTCTATAACGTAAAGTTCCTGATTTATGTCCTTATCAATAAGTTCAAATGCCCTATAATATTCCTTTGGCAAAGGGTCTTGATACTGCTCACGTAATCTGCCCAAGTCATCATTGGCAATCATTTCTATGATTGCGGGTAAATCTTCGCGGGTAGCTTTTCTAAAGGTCATGATTATCCATTATTCGCATCCAGCCATTTCCTGGCATTTACAAATGCTTCCAACCATGGGGAAACCTCATCTTTCCTTCCAGACGGATAATGAGCCCAATTCCATTGGAAAATAGAACGCTCTATATGTGGCATAGTCACCAAATGTCGACCTGTGCTATCACATAACATGGCAGTATTGAAATCGCTACCGTTGGGATTAGCTGGATACCCTTCATAACCATAGTTGGCTACAATATTGTAATTCTCTTGGGATAGCGGTAATTTAAATTTTCCTTCTCCATGGGATATCCAAACCCCTAAATTAGCTCCTTCCAAACTGGAAAGCATTACGGAATTGTTTTTTTGAATAGCCACCGAGGTAAAACCACTCTCGTGTTTGTGGGAATCGTTATAGGTCATTTTGCCGTGTTCAGTATGCTCGGGATTGATCAATTCGAGTTCCATGAACAATTGACAACCGTTACATATACCTATGGAAAGTGTATCGGGTCTGCCAAAGAAATTCTTTAGGGCGGTATTTGCTTTTTCGTTGTACTTAAAGGCTCCTGCCCAACCTTTTGCACTGCCTAGAACGTCCGAGTTGGAGAAACCACCAACGGCCCCTATAAACTGTATATCTTCCAAGGTCTCCCTTCCGGAAATTAAATCGGTCATATGAACATCCTTCACATCAAAACCGGCAAGGAACATGGCATTGGCCATTTCACGTTCAGAATTACTTCCTTTTTCACGTAGGATCGCCGCCTTTGGTCGCGAAGTTGCCTTACTTGGCAACTTACCATCAAATTGTGGAGGGAAGGTGTAGGTTAGGGGTTGGTTTTTATAATTACTGTACCTTTCCTGGGCCAAGTTATTGGCCGTTTGTCTTTTATCTAGAAGGTAGGAGGTTTTAAACCAGGTATCACGGAGGGAATTAATGTTCAATCCCATTTCCATGCCTTGATTTTTAATGGTCAAGGTGGCTTTTGGGCCTACCGATCCTATTTTGTGAAAATCAATTTCTGCATCGACCAAAACCTTTTCTACAGTGCTGTCCTTGGCCTGAAAAACGATTCCCGCGTTTTCCGAAAACAATAATTTGATGGTATCAGATTCGCCTATGGAAGTCAGGTCCAAATTGGCGCCTAAATCGAGGTTGGCAAAACAAAGTTCCAGGAGTGTGGTAATCAGTCCACCTGAAGCTACATCATGTCCGGCCAGAATCTGTTCGTTACCGATCAAACCTTGGAGGGTATTGAAAACGGTCTTAAAATTATCCGCATCATAAATTGTTGGAGCCTCATTACCTATGGTATTCAAAATCTGGGCAAATGAAGATCCTCCTAGCTTATAGGCATCTTTGGAAAGATTAATATAATAGATATCGCCTCCATTCTTTTGTAAAACCGGTTCCACCACCTTGCCAATATCGGTACAGTTCCCTGCGGCCGAAATTATAACGGTCCCAGGAGCTATAACTTCAGCATCTTTATAGCGTTGTTTCATGGAAAGGGAATCCTTACCTGTCGGGACATTTATTCCCAATGCAATGGCGAAATCTGAAATTGCCTCAACTGCCTCATAAAGTCTTGCGTCTTCCCCTGGATTTTTACAGGGCCACATCCAGTTGGCAGAAAGGGAAACTGAATCCAAACCATCCTTTAAGGGAGCCCACACTATATTGGTCAAGGCTTCCGCTATACTGTTTTTGCTTCCAGCAGAAGGGTCTATTAAACCGGAAATGGGGGAGTGGCCTATAGAAGTGGCTATTCCTTCCTTTCCTTTATAGTCCAATGCCATAACACCGCAATTGTTCAAAGGCAATTGCAGCGGACCTGCACATTGCTGCTTTGCTACCCTTCCACCTACGCAACGGTCCACTTTGTTGGTTAGCCAGTCCTTAGAGGCCACAGCCTCCAATTGTAAGACCTGATCCAGATAATCGTGGAAGTGTTCCAAGGAATATGATGGGGCCGTATATTTTCTAGAAATAGTGGTGTCGTTCATTACAGTTTTCGGAGAACTCCCAAACATGTCCGATAGCTCCAAGTCCATTGGACTTTCTCCTGTTGTGGCAGATTTGAAGGTAAACCGCTTGTCTCCTGTAACATCACCAACCTCATACATAGGTGATCGTTCACGATCCGCAATTCGGTGCAGCATGTCCACATCCTTTTTGCCAATTACCAATCCCATACGCTCTTGGGATTCGTTCCCAATAGTTTCTTTAGCCGATAGTGTTGGATCCCCAATGGGCAGTTTATCCAAATCTATTTTTCCTCCTGTTTCTTCCACTAATTCGGACAGACAGTTTAAATGTCCACCTGCACCGTGATCGTGTATGGAAACAATAGGATTGTGGTCACTTTCTACCATTCCACGAATGGCATTCGCGGCCCTTTTTTGCATCTCGGGATTAGATCGTTGAATGGCATTGAGTTCTATAGTTGCCCCAAATTCGCCCGTATCGGCACTGGATACTGCGGCACCGCCCATTCCTATTCGATAATTATCGCCTCCGAGAATTACAATTTTATCACCGGTTTTTGGAATGTCTTTTAAAGCCTGTTCCGCTTTGCCATAACCAATTCCTCCGGCCTGCATAATCACCTTATCGTAACCTAATTTTCTACCTTGTCCGTTTGCCGAAGATTCAGCGGTCTCATCATGTTCAAAAGTAAGTACGGATCCAGCAATTAAGGGTTGCCCAAATTTGTTTCCAAAATCAGAAGCTCCGTTGGATGCTTTTATTAAAATATCCATTGGAGTTTGGTACAGCCAATTCCTTTCTTTCATGCCCTTTTCCCAAGCTCTGTTTTTTTCCAATCGGGAATAAGCGGTCATATAAACAGCAGTTCCCGCTAACGGCAAGGAACCCTTTCCGCCTGCCAATCGGTCCCTGATTTCACCCCCAGCTCCTGTTGCTGCACCGTTAAAAGGCTCCACAGTTGTTGGGAAGTTATGGGTTTCGGCTTTTAATGATATTACGGATTCAAAGGGTTTTTCCTCGTAAAAATCAGGCTTGTCAGCACTTTTGGGAGCAAATTGAACCACTTTTGGTCCTTTGATAAAGGCCACATTGTCCTTGTAGGCAGAGACTATGCCCCCGGGGTGCTCTTGGGAGGTTTTTTTAATAAGTTTAAACAGCGACGATGGTTTTTCGATTCCATCGATAACAAAGGTGCCGTTAAAAATTTTATGCCTGCAGTGTTCAGAATTTACCTGGCTAAAACCGAAAACTTCGGAATCTGTAAGCTTGCGCCCAATTTTTTGAGAGACCTGTTGTAGATAGTTTACCTCTTCATCACTTAATGACAATCCTTCCTGTTGGTTATATTTGGCAACATCTTCTATTTCCAAGATAGGAGCCGGTGTCACATCAACCTTAAAAATATCTTGTGAAAGAGCCTTGTATTTTTGTGAGAGCATGGGGTCAAAGCTTTTATCATCTTTGTCCACTGCTATAAATTCTTCGATTCTTATAATTCCTGAAATACCCATATTTTGGGTTATTTCTGTAGCATTTGTGCTCCATGGGGTAATCATCGCGGCCCTGGGACCAACAAAAAAGGCGTCTATTGACGCCGCGCTTAACTTAGGCTGATTGCCAAACAACCACGTAAGTTTTACGCTTTCTTCATGGGAT
>TARA_R110000868_G_scaffold335547_1_pt1 | contig 35896 bp, 58 predicted proteins | sample TARA_R110000868 | Tara Oceans TARA_R110000868 (sample SAMEA4397489) | marine metagenome | biome: Polar Biome; feature: [SRF] surface water layer (ENVO:00010504); material: water (ENVO:00002006), including particulate matter (ENVO:01000060) such as... | depth 5 m | reverse complement strand
TCCCTAGCCTGTACATCAATCACCAGATTACGCAGCAGCGCGTATCAATTGATAGTTGATGACAGCATCGTTACCTGGATCGCCACTGAAAGTGACAGTCAAAGTATCAGCAGTAACTACGGCCTGCAACACAGTAACGTTGCCAGTACCGTTGTCAACCATCTGTACAAATGCACGGTCAGTTGCAGCTACAGCACCAGTTACAGTGAAGGCTTCAGCAGCAGCGCCACCAACAGTTGTTACTTGACCAAAGAACTTAATGACAGCAGCAGGAGTGATACCAGCAGCTAATTTAGCCAATGTAACGTTGGCATTAAGAATCTTAGCTGTAGTGATAGCATTCGCAGCGATAGTCAAAGCACCAGAAGCAACGATTGTGGCATCGCCAGACATTGCAACAGCAGTTGGCACAGTACCAGCAGAGCCTACTAAAATGAATCCGCTAGTCATAGCAGCCAATTTAGAGAACGCAATTGCAGCACCTGAGTTAATGTCAGCATTGACGATAACGCCAGCAGAGATTGCAGTCACACCAGTGTTAGAAATTACAACGTCACCAGTCATTGCTACAGAAGTTGCAACGTTTCCTGCAGAACCTACAAGGACATTACCAGAAGCGAGAGCCGCTAATTTGCTGAAATCAATGGCAGCAGCAGCATTCACGTCAGCGTTAACAATTACGCCAGCTTGAATTGCAGTAACACCTGTATTGCTGATTCCGATATCGCCAGTCATCGCAACGTCAGTCGCAACGTTAGAAACGTTACCAACGAAGATATGAGCGCTTTGAAGGGTATTAGACAAACCACCACTTGGAGCCAACGCATCAAAAGTTAAGTTAGTTGCATCGTAAGTGAAGAAGCCGATTTGAGCTGGAGAGTAATACATTAAAACTAAATCGGTTTCAGTCCATTGGAATTCACCGTTTTGTAAAGCTTCGATTTCGTCTTGTTGAGTGGTAACATAGCCAGTAGTGGTGATGGTAGCTAAGTTGTCGGTCGTCACAATTGCAACTATATTTGGGTCGCCAACAAAGTAACGCCCAATCGCAGTAATAGCCATGCTTGTATCTCCTTATATAAGTAGTTTGGTCTATCTAATTTTTCTACGTCTCATCTTATCAAGATTATCTACAGCCAAAAATCCTTCTTTCTCTACTCGCGGATCAGTATCCTTCAATGTGTTATTTCTGGCTACTTTGGCCGCGTCTATCTCTGCATTATAATCTAGACGAGTCGTCCGATGATACGGTTTATCTACTCCGGCATTGCGTGCTGTCATAGCGTTCCCCTATTTGCAGTCTTTTTTAGACTTTTTCTTGCCCATATCTTTCATAGGCATGTCTTTTTTCATTGGTTTTTTAGCGTCCTTCTTCATCTTATCCTCCTTTGGGTGAACATCGTTTTATAACCTTATTGGCTTTAACATCTATCTTTTCTTTGGAGGAAGGGCTTAACTTGCCCTTCGCTTCCATTTGTGTAGCACGTGCCTTCGCGTTAATAGCGTGTGCCTTGTCCGGCATCGGGTACTTATGTTCACCTGGAAGACCAAAATCACTCTTGGGCAGCTTGCCCCTCGCTTTGCTCGACAGCTTCGACATTATCCTGCTCCTTGCATGCTTCGTGTTGTTCAATGGCTTCTGCTGGTATTAATCCAGCTTCTTTTTGTGCTTCACCGAGCAAATACGCCACTTCATTAAAATGACCATGCACAGTATGTAGATGTGCGCTTGCTTGATTCAATTGTGCTGTTAAATTCTGAACATTTGAATTCGCTTTTTGCAATTCATCTTGTAGTACTCTAGCTCTTGCTGTTAAAACTGAAATAGTCATCTTGAAACATCCTTTGTTAAATTAAAAAAACAACCAAATTATCTTACATCTAACCGCTAATTAAATCAAAATATCGGGGATAAAGGCTTCCAAATCGGCGACATTATCGGGAAGTTCCACCAAAGTCACATCACGCAACGCTTGCTTCTTGGACACTATGTCTTGCAAATCAGTTCCACGCTCCATGGCCATCATGTAATCTGCATCAAGCTTCTTTAATAAAGGCTCACGCAATACACGAAATTCATCGAGCTTCATGGCTTTTGCTCTATCCATATCCACTGACAAACCTTCCTTGTCAACCTTCCAAGCATTACGAAAACGTCGACTGGATGGAATGAGTGATTTGTCAATCACCATGTACGCCTTACCAGCAGGAACATCCTTCTTAATAATCCAGTCAAGAATTGCAGATTCCGACATATCATCAGGCCAATCTAATAAAGCCCTTGTTCGAGAACTTGGGTCAAACATCTCAGGAGCTGGGTGAAGTACAGCACATGATCCATCGCCATTATCTATAATTACTACGCTATCCATTATTGGTCTCCAAAACAAGCTACGTTCCAAGTGCTAGGGCCTGCTGGGTCAGCTAAGGTTCCAGCTCCATCCACGCAATCAACAACCGAGCTACCTGTTGCATAACTATTAATCATACATATTCTGGCAACAGTCGAACCACCCCCAGCCATTGCGATAATTGAATAACTAGTCGATGAAAACGATACCGTATAAGACGGAGTAATAACACCAGTTCCCGTATCAGCAACTGAAGACACGTTATATGACGCAAGAATGTTTCCTGTTAGACCGCATTCTAGCCATGCTTTGGCAGCACTAGGATGATATTGCTGGCGACCAGGAGTTACACCAACAGTCGTGCTTGAAGCCGACTCTTGCTCTGCTTGCGTAGCGGCAAACAATACTGTTCCATCCGCATCAGTAAATGTGACGGTACGAGTAGCAGAAGAGCTTGGTAGATTAAGCTGAGTAATATGCTGAAACCCTGAACCACTGAACAATAAGTACTGGTTAGTAGTCGCTGCCGTCAAGAATCTAAAAGCACCTGTACCTTGAGTCTGTAATGCCAAAGCAATGTTTGTATCACTACCTACGGCCTGTATTCCAGGAGCGCTACCAGCAGAGTTGTTAATGACATTCAGGTAGTTAACAGGTGTTGGTTGTCCGCCCAGAGCAATGATGGGATTTCCGCTTGAATCGTAGATAGAGTTTATCAATGGCGTAGTAAGTGCCATGTTACTTGCAGTCAAAGCCGCTGGAAGTGCTGAGCTTATAGATGGAACACCTCCGGCACTTGTTACCAACACACCATTGTTTGCCGTAGATAATCCACTTACAGTCGTGCCATTTGCAGCATACCAGGCCATTTGGTTTTGGCTACCAGAGTTCACAATACCTGAAGCACTGGCCGTAGTAGCAAGTGTTCCTGATGTCGGGAAAGTAACCGCAGTATTGCCAGTCATTGTAAAGGCCGCAGTGAATGCTCCAATGGTAGACAGAGAACCACCTAGCGTGATTGTGCTTGCGCCATTATTAACGCCAGTGCCGCCGTAGGTTGAGCCTACTACTGTACCTTGCCATACACCTGTGCCAATTGTGCCTAGCGTTGTGATGGAGCTTTGACCAACATAGCTTGCTGAAATATCAATTACAGGTGTAGTGCCACCTGTTGACGTGATTCTATTCGCTGTTCCTGATACAGAGCTTACCGTTCCTGCAGTCGTTGCCAATGTACCGCTTGTTGGGAACGTGACATTCGTCGCACCCGTCATGGTAAATGTTGATGCAAATGCGCCAACCGTTGCCAATGTTCCAGCCAAGGTTAAAGTATTTGAGCCGTTGTTTACGCCAGTTCCGCCCAAAGTTGGGGAAACTACACCGGATAAGTTCACAGTAATAGTTCCACTGCCATTCGCCACGGTGATGTTTGTGCCAGAGTTAATTGCCGCAGCAACAGGTGCGCCAGCAGTCGTGCCTATTAATATCTGGCCTGCAATCATGGGAACCCAGGTAAGCACACCACTTCCATCAGTAGTTAGTGCTGCCTGATTTGCACCTGTCAATCCAGAGATTGTGGAACCGCCTGCAGCATAATAACCAAGTTGATTTATTAATCCTGGATTTACAATCCCTGAAGCCCCAGACGTGAAGGCGACCGTTCCATCAGCGTCAGGCCATGTTACGGTTCTTGTGGCTGCCGTTGACGGGAAATTCATTTGTGTAGTGTGCTGGAATCCAGTACCTGAAAAGAACAAATATTGGTTTGAAGTAGCAGCAGTTAGGAACCTGAATACCCCAACGCCCTGGGTTTGCAACGCTAGAGAGACATCTGTATCTGCTCCAATTGCAGTGAGTCCAGGCGCACTTCCTGAAGCATTATTTATAATACCAAGATAATTTACAGCGGACGCAGTGGCTGCAATATTTAATGCAGAAGCGCCGTTTGTATCTTTGATTAGGTTTATTAAAGGAGTTGTCAAAGCCATGTTCGTGGCAGCAATTCCTGAAGGAAGCGTACTGCTGATTGACGGTACACCGCCTGCTGAGGTAACTAATACTCCGTTATTCGCTGTAGCCAATCCGGCCACTGTGTTAGTAGCACTGCTGTAAAGTATTTGATTGGCAGTCGTAGTTGCAGGATAGGTTGCAGTCGTATAAGCCGGAGCAGAGCCTGCACCATTTGACTGGAATAACTGACCCGTACTTCCAGGCCCAACACCAGATAATGTGGTTCCAGCAGCGGCATAATATGCAATTTGGTTAATCGTACCAGCATTGATAATGCCCGACGCACCAGAGGTTAAAGCAATCGTGCCGCTTGCATCTGGGAAGGTATAGACACAGGTATTGGCAGTATTTGCCATGATAAATCTAGATAAATGCTGCTGAGCTGTTCCGCTATAGATATCCAACGGATATGAAGGAGCTTCTGTTAATATTTGGAAAGCGCCTCCACCCTTTGTTTGCATATTAATGCCAACATCGGCTCCTGGGCCGTAGGCTTGGATGTATGGGAATCCGGCGGCTATATTGTTTATGAAGCCAAGGTAATTAACCCCTAATGCGACATAATCAAAGTTAACGATAATGTTTCCATTAATGTCTTTAACGCCTGCTGGATATTGCAAAAAACCTGTCATTCCAGGGCCGTAGTAATCCACATCATTTAATGCAATCGCAGGGGTTGCAATTCCTGCACCTACGCTTTGTTTTAAAATACCACTGGTTAAACCGCCTAAGTTAAAGGCTGCTGGTAATTCAGCGTCTGCAGTATAAAGTACAAATGGCCCATCGATTAATGTGCCGGAATCTTCAATCTGAATCCAGTCAGCAGTAACGGGGCTGTAATATTCATATTGCTCTAAAGACGTATTAAATCTCAACCGATAATACATGGATGGCGCAATGGCAGGTCTAGCCGCAGTTGTGCCAGGAGGAAGCAGTGGAAAGGGGTTATTGTACCGAGCGTTGACACCAGCATTGACACCTACGGTTTCTTGCTCAGGTGCTAAATCCCCTGCATCTGCAAACTCACTAAACTTCTTAGTTTCGATAGCCATCACGCAATCCTTGTGATTAAAATGTTAGGTCTGATTTAGTTGTCTTAATGAAACTCCAACGTATGTTGTGCCTGCATCGGGCGTAATAAAGTGTAGCACATCGCCACCCTTCACGTATCGCTTTTCAGGCCGGAATTCATTGTACTGCTCAGTTCCAACGGTTCCACTACCAGGTACAGTGGGTACGCCATTCTTTCGGATGAACACATTAGCAACATCATTATAGCTAAAGAGCGCCTGATACTGTGTCGTTACAGGGCCAGGAATCGTTGCAGTCTCTTCGACAGAAGTGCCACAAGCTACTTGAAAACATACGTCACTAAACGGTATGGTTTCGTCATAATTACTGTTGTATAAAATCGCCATCATATATCCTTATGTTAGTTAACAATTCCGAAACGTGAATCCGCCGTATAGTTATACGATACGTACGAGCTTATGTTTGCCACAGGCCCTGATACCATAGCATTTGTTTGGGTAACCTTATAGTAGACACCCTTGGTTCCAAGACCTGTTTGAGTCCAGAAGGAGGCAACCGCAACGTTTGCTGGCCCTACTTCGGCATTATTAATGCGGTACGTGAATGATACGTTTCCGCCAGCGCCTGTGCCTGACAATATTGTTAAGCTCGGAGCAGCGCGCTTCAATGACTGGAATTGTAGTCCAAATGAGTTGGCCTCAATGCCGTACGCTGTTACGTTACCAGACCCGTTAATCGTGAAGAAAGTACTCATCGGCTGAATCAAGATGTTTACGATGCTTGCCCCACTTGCAGCAGCCCCTTGAGGGTAGTTTGTTTCATAATAATACTGCAATCCTTGAAGCGTTTGCGCTGCATTCATAGGTGCAGGAGGTGATGCTATATCGCCAGAATTTAATGAGCAATAACGAATCACGGGATTACTTCCTGCCGTAATGTTCGCAAAGCCAATCACAATAGCAAAGTAGGTAGCGTTCAATTGCGGGGTATCTGTTGCTGTCGCATCCCAACCATTGAATGAGAACACCTCACCTTGTTGATTGAATATCGCATCATCCGCAACAGCTTGGTTAAACGTAAACGATGCGGAGCCTAGATTGCCTCTTGGAACCTGAGTCCATGTACCATTACCACAAGTCACAACGCCTGTTGATGATACAGCAGATACAAGCGAGTTGTAGTTTGCAGCCTTCATATCAGGAAGGTTGGTATCATCAGTCCACCATAACGAAACATTTCCGTTAATCGAAGTCTGTGCGCCATTAATCGTATAGCCTTTGATTTGAACGGCCATACGCCCTGCTAACAATTCCTTCGCAGTCTTGCCGTCAAGATACTGAATTATCGCACATGAGGTAGTCGATGCAGTATCCATCGTTAATCCGCCAGGTTGTGTAATAGTGAAGTTCATGACGTTAGCTACTGACTGGAACGCAATCGTTTGGTCAGCGATATAGAAAGATTTGTTTGCTACAGCAACGCCATTTGTGCCGATAGTAGGCCCAAGTGCTTGACATGGGTTGTACGGGAAATCCCAGCCCAGCGTATAACTTGGCATTGGCTTTTGTTCTAATTGTGGCTTGTAGTAATGAAACGTGTAATCAATTTGTCTTTGAATAGAGTCTTGGTTATAAGCTACTCGAAGTGGTAAATCTTCGGCAATTAATTGGAAGCTTGTGACGTAAATATCAATGCTTCCAGGAAGAATTAATCGATACTCAAGATATGATGCAGGAGGCGTATTGCCATCTTGAGGCTGTGGCATCAACCCTAAATCAAGATATTCATTCCATGATTCATTAATCGTTGTAGATGAGAGAACTGTTGTCAGTGTTTCATCTTCTGAATTCACCAAAATGGCGCTAATATCAGCGTTAGAACCCTGCAGTCTTGCAGTAATTGAGCTTGCAACGTACCTAGAAATAGCTCCACTCGACCATAAATTGCCGTTTTGCTCAAAGCGCTGAGCCAAATATTGCGTTGTCCATGTGCCACTCAGGGTAATTCGCAATGCGTAAGGAGCGTTCGTTGGGGTAACCGTTCCCGAACTATCGGTTAAAGCCACACGTTCAATAGTTGCGTTACCTGTTCCCTCAAGATTTAATGTCCAGCCTGGCGCAACTTCAATTGGGGCTGGGTTAGTCAATCCTGTTAATGTCAAAGGAGATGCGAAATTAATCAGGGAGAATTGCGCGTTGGTGATTTGGTTGTCCGTAACAATCGACGTGTCGCCACTAGGAGTAGAGCCGCCGCCAGATGCAACGTAATTCTCAACCAAATATATAAGTGGATCTGCTTGGGTATTCCCGTGTCGGAACTCCAGTCGATATACAACATCAGGGTCAAAGTAGATATCAATAGGTAAAGTTCCATTGGCTAGAAACCTTATTGGGTTAGTCCATGGGATATTGCCTTCGGGGTCGTGGTAAACAACCGCTGGCAGATAAGGCAAATCATTTTGTAACACGAATAAATAGAACGTGTCATCAAAAGCATTGGCTGCCAAATCCACTTCGAACCATATGGGATTCGCACCCCTAACAAATGTCGCCATCTTATCTCCCTATAATGCTTGTTTTTTATCCATTCCTATCTTATACTACAAGTACTTGTAATAGGAGAACACTATGGATCCAATCATTCATGTCATCATTTTAATGTTTTGTGCGAAAGTATTCTTCACAAATCTCGGTGATTTGCTAGGAAACTAACGCAACCCCAACAGATGCTTTATTTCATCCCATCCAAGAGCGCCAGCTCCCAATGTTTTTAAGGTTTTGCCGCCAACAGAATGCGCCAATAAGCCAGGATATCTTTTGGATAACTGTATCATGAATTCATCATCGTTCATTAGACTCTTCACGGCTTTACCTGGACGCATGCGTTTCTGCTCAACTTCACCAAGCTCTTCAAGTCTCGTGTAAGGTATGACTTCCTCTCGGTACTTGTTACGCAGTTCGTTATACTTTTCACCAAGGAATGGATGGTCACCCAAGGCATTCTTAGAGAACATTGAATCTTGAACGCCTTTGCGCGCTTCAACTGCGGCCTTGTAGGTTTTAACCTGACTTGGTGTCAATCCAACTTTCTTTGACACGGAATCTAAATGGCGCGTTAAAGCACCTAATTCACTTTGCGCCCAATGCGCATTTTCAATCGTTGGATCAGCAAGATATTTTTGCAATGATTTATGGTATTTAGGCACTGAATTCTTAACAATTTCAGCCTGATGTTTGGTAACTGACTTTAAAGGCGGCGCATGCGTAAAGCCTTGTTCCGCAGCACTACCAAATAAATCTCCGAAATCTTTCTGGGCTTGGCCTAAGTACTTGGCTTTGTCAGCGGTAATCTGTTTCACAATACCTTTGGCTGTCACCGCAGGAACACGAACGCCTGCCATTTCAGGGCCAGCAACTAACGATGCCGCCGTACCAACGTCTTGCCATAACTGGTCGCCCTTTTGAGGCTCGCCCATCAACATCTTTTGCAATCCAGTCTCACCAATCTTAAGCTTCTCGGCATAAGGAGCTGTTTGCTTAAACCCTGGAATGCCTTTACCGCCAAGATAGGTGTTGATATTCAATGGCAGATTATAAAGCTGCTTACCACCTTCAAGCATACTTGCAAGGATTCCGGTTCCAGCACGGCCTGTAGCTTTCAGAGGATGTTCTCCAAATGGTTGCAGGCCTTCAGATACTTCATCGGGCAACTGCATAACCTTATCGCCGCCTGCCATAAATAGATTAAGGAGCGCATCGCCCAAATCGCCTGGAATGCTACCTATGCCGCCACCTTGTTGCATTTGCTGCTGGGGCTGCTCCATAGGCTGTTGCATTCCCATTTGCTGTCCGCCGGACATTCCTTGGCGTCTAGCCAATTCTCGTCTTGCAAGCTCTTGTCGTGCCATATCAGCGGTAATGCCATTCATTATTGGCCTCCTGCTATGATTTGCTGAAGCTCTTCGTCAGATAATTTGCTGATATCCATTTGACCAGATTGTTGGGGGGAATTTTTCCGCCCAACTATTTCATTGGAATGCGCAATTGAATCCTCAAGTTGCTGCTTCATAGACTCAAGCTTACCGATAGCCACTTCTTGCTGTTCGCCATGGCTTGGTTTTAATTGAGCGGCCATCTTCAAGGCTACAATATTGCCTTTAGCAGATAGTTTTTGCTCAAGCCCTGCAATGGCGTCTGATATAAGATTCTGCCATCGACCAAAGTTCTTGTTCTTGCTCGTCTTGGCATATCTATCTGGCATGAAGCTATGGCCAAACATATCAGGATTGGTCTTGGCAATGTTCAACAACTCATCAACGCCCTTAAGAGACTTCTGCAATGTTGGCAAATCTTTCTGAACCGACAAGACTTCTTTGTCTTGGATGGCTTGTGCTTTGTTGGCAGTCTTTCTGTTTTCAAGCTCAATCTTGGCCTGCAAATCCGCATAACGCTTTTGATTCGGCGTTTCTTTGCCTAAATCTAAGCCTGTGAACTTCTTCATAATAGCAAGCTGCAAGGGTGACATGTTTGACATATCACCGCCTGGCATAGCTGGCGCACCCATTCCTGATTGCATTTGATCGGCTTGTGGCGCTGCTTGTTCAGGCGGTTGCATAGCTGGCATGCCTTGGCCTTGCATCATAGGGAATGCAGGCTGTTCTTGCGGCATTTCTTGCCCTGGCATTTGCTGACCTGGTTGGCCTTGTGGCTGACCTTGACCCATTCCGCCTGCAAGATTCATCATCTTCTGCATCATGGCAAATTGTGCTTCAGGGTCACGCTCATACATGGCTTTAGCATGCGCATCTTTAAGGGCTTGGATTTGATAAGGCATCATTTGTGCCAATCGTCCTTGAGCAGCTTGTTGGAGCGCTAAATTCTGTTGATGCTCTTTCCATTGGCGCTGCATGTTCTCGCGTTGAATAACAGGATTCATCATCTGGGAAAACAAATTACCACCTGTAGCAATGGCTTGATTTAGCCCTGACAAGGGCAGTTGTGGCATTGGAACATTAATAGCCATTATGCACCCCCTGTAGACCAAGGCGAGTTATTAAGCCCTAGTTTATTCATACCCCATGCTTGGCCAATCGGTGTTGCAAAACTGGCAGCCCCTTGGAGAAGCTTGCTGAACATATCGCCTGGCGCATTTTGTTGACCAAAAGCCATTTGAGCTGAGTTTTGGCCCATGTTCATGGCGTTTTGCCCAGCTTGACCAGCAGCATTTGCCCCTGTGCCGTATACGCTTTGGGCAATTCCAGTGCCTGCCAAGTATTTCTGCATCAGATTATCAAGGTAGCTTTGACGGTCTTGAGCGCCAATCTGGGAGGTTCCTGCTTGAATGGCTTGAAGCGCAGGCGATGAACCCATAAGACCCATAGAGCTTGCAGCATTAAGCCCATGCTCTTGAGCCATACCTTCCATCTGCTTTGCCGCATCACTTTCTTTATAACCCGATGCCCACTTATCTTGCAGTGCTTGAGGGTCTAAAAGATTCTGCATGGCCTCATTTAATCCGCCGTACGCATTTTGCCCCTGATTAATGAAGGGCTGGTACTGCTGTTGGGCCTGATTATAGTATTTATCTAACTGCTCTTGGCCTGCTTTGTATCCCCTGTCGGGATGTAAAAAACTCGATAACCAGCTCATGATTTCTCCCTATGGGTACGCGGTTGTTGTGAATTTAACAAGCGCTCCGCTTATCTTCCCTACATAAACGTTTAATGTCGTGTCATATAAAATAATGCCATCGACCAAATCCCCTGCAGTAAACATAGCATTAATTTCAACGGAGGTGTATGAAGATGCCGCCAATAAATTAAAGGCATTCTGAATGTCATTAATTACTTCATTTAAGCTGTCTACTAAAACAGCACACCACGCTCTGTAAGCAAAGGAGAAATCATCATCTAGCAAAGGAGCCGCATCTATTCTATCTAAAAATAATGACATTAGTTCGCACCCCCTGAGGCGCGTCTGGTACTTCGTACAGCACCTAGAATCACAATTGGCGCGGAACTTACGCAAATTAGCTTGTAGCAACGGTTTCTGGATGTACCAAGCTCGTTCCATCGCATAAGCCATTGGTATTGCCCAAGTTGGCTAAACTCACGAACGTCAGCACTTAAGAATGTAACGCCCCCATCATCTGAAATATACAATTCAATATGGGGTTTAAATAGGGCGCAGTAATGATTGTCGTCGAAACTGGGTGTGTTTGAACCTTCAGCAATAATAAAAGCATCATCTTCCGTTAATAAATACACTGGAACTTCAGGTGTTGAGGTTTCGTCTACGATGAAGACTGTGTTAAGAAACGGCGTACAGCTCTGATAAAACGTCTTATCGCCAAATACAAAGTCAATCTGGACATAATCATCAATAAACTCCGCATAGCCATCGATAAATATTTGCTGTGTTACCAGCTCATATCTAAATGGGTATTTCAAAAACGCATCAGCCGCTTGAGGGTTAGCTTGAGCTGGGTTTCGGAGTTCATTGTAATAGAGATTCCCTGCCATTTCATAGATGGCTGGGTCGCCCTGTACTGTAACTAAATGCTTATTGGCAAAGTACACATGCTTTTGAATGCGGCAACGCTCGCCGTTTAATTCAATTACACGCCCCCAAGTCTTGGTTTCAAAGTTGTACTCGATGGATATAGCATTATCTTCAAAGTCTAAAATCTGATTGCCTTTATAGACTCCGGCAGAGCATCGATAGAAAATGGTGTTCTCATATTGATACAAGAATCCATCGGCATTCCCTAATAAGAACGGGCTTAGCTCTTCGTTATCATTGAGTGAATTCTCAAGCAAGACGTTAATGGCTTGGGATGATATGTCCTCAACTGCCTGCCCTGTGGATGCCATGAAAGACACTAACCCGTTTGAGTTACGTGCAAGCCATGTCATGCGACCAAAGTCTACGGACAAGCTTAATGGGTCTGCCAATCCATAATCCCAGTTGTAGGAGGTGTTAATCTTCCAAGGGAATTCTCTTGTGACTCCTGCCACGGTAATCTGGGTAATAATATTCGCCCAAATATCGCAACTGAAGTTATTGAATATGTAAAGCTGGCTATGAAGCACTGCAAATTGCTGAATAACGCCTGTTGCTCTGTTGAACAGTGGCGAGCCGTTGATGGTAAAGCAATTGCTTAAATCGCCTGCGTCAGCAAATAAATTGATTCGGGTCAGGTAATAATCAGGTGTGTCTTTAACGCTTACGGTGAATCTATTTCCAAAGGCTGCGACATATTGTGGCTTGCCTCCAGTACTTGAACCACCTGGCGCATTAGGGTCTGTGACTGGCGCATAGGTAACGCTCGCACCGTCTTCCGTTATTACATAAATGTTTTCTTCATCGGTAAGAAGTGCGTAAACCAAATTGCCTACAGGCAGATACGCAAACCAGCAGCGGCCCGCTAAAGATACGGAGCCAATGGCTTTTCTGTTATAAAACCTATCAACCTGATAAACTTGCGTGCCATCTATGACATACATGAAGTCAATGGTCTTAAACTCAAAGCGTGGCTCGCCGTTGAATACGAGCTTATTTTGATTCAAAAACCGAACATGCTTCCTTCCCATCGTGGGATAAAGAGCCTGCTTTTTCTTGCCACTTTCAACAGCAATGCCATACCAGTTTGCACAATCCATCGCGCCAAATTGCGTAAAACGCTGACGGTCGTAGTAACAAAATATGGGTAACTGTTCTAGTGCCATTATATCCCTGCCCGTACTCGGTATGCGCCATTGAGAAGAGAGGCTCTATCGCCTGTAATCTCCAAGTTGACTTCACTGGCAGATACCATGATGTCAGTAGCTTGCATGAGCATTTCTTCTAATTTGGGCGTCCATGCTTCCGCCCGTCCTTTGTACATCGCCACGTCCTTGGCAGTCGCAAACAATAAATACCTTTGGTAATATTGCGGTAGCGAATCCATTGTGTCGTTGGCGGTCAACGCATCTAACTGGAATTTCCCTCGGATGAATAGCTCATAGACCTGGCTTGGAGCTGGGTATATTTGTAAGCGAACTATATCGGTCTCAGGAAAAACCATAATAAATCTAGGTAACCCACGTAATGGCTCATACCTAAATGAGGCAAGGAATTCATCACGGGATATTTGAATAAGCGGATAATCTACGTTATCAAGTAGAATCCAGGCATTATTTAGATTAGCCAATCTGCCATCGGTTATATCTGGCGTTGGCGAATAGGTTGATGGGCCGCAAATAACATATTGCTGGCCAATGGCAATAGGGCAATTGGCAGTCTTTGCAATCGTTAACATCAAGCCGTTGGCCGCATAAGATTGCAGCAACTGATTCAAAACATTAATAGCAAGCTCTTGGTCATCCCCATGCAAAGGTTGCGTTGGGTTTGAGGGATTTATGAGCCTGTATGATTGCCTGACAAATTCCCGTACCGTTGCCATTAATCACCATCCTTCTTACGAGATTTCGATTTGTTGGTGTCTTTAGATACCAAGTCGGTCTTGGTGTCTTCTGATATCAACTTTTCAGGAACATCTTCTAATTTGGAATACCATAGTCCAGTAGACAAGAGAGCTTCATATTGAATCCAGGTGCGCGCCAACATACGAGCGCCATCGTGACCATAAATCCAAGCTCTAAAATGTGCTTTAGGAACAGAGCGCCCTAAGTAAATTACGTGTTCATTATCGACTACACCGTCCATATAACCTCCAACAAAGATGGAACCCTCCCGAAGGAGGGAACCAACAAACTTTAGGACATTATGCGAACAGCAAACTCTGGGTTGATTGCAACACCACAGATTACGTCGATACGGTCTAACTGTTCGTAGTTACGGATATCAGCACCAAGTGAATAAGTCATTGCTAACTTATACAGGTCTGAGTAACGAGTAACCGCTTCAACACCACCTTTCAATTCCTTGATAGGAGGAGCCGCGAACACCAACGCTTGAGTGTGATAAGCCAACGATACATTGTGTGAGTCGTACAAGAACATTTGAGCGCCGTTGGGGATAGCAGCACTGATGTTTTGACGAGCGCCAGAAACAACGATTGTTGGGTTAACAGGAACGTCAGCAGTACCGCCGCCTGAAGAGATTACTTGTGAGGTAACTACGAACTGAGCAGCTTGCTCTAATGGTTCATAAGTCAATGGGTTGACCATGAATACACCATCAGCAGGGTCGACATATATAATATCGCCTTCTTCAAACACGACAGTAGACGCTACCAATCCAGTTAAGGAGATAGTGTTTCCTGAAGAGATTGGGCCGTTAGTTACAGTACCAGCTAACTTTGTTCCAGCAGGAGGAGAGCCGCCAGCTTGTCCAGCACCAGCTACTTGACGTTGCAAGAAGTTAGTTTTGAAGAAGTCAAAGCCTGATAAGTGACCGATGAAACCGTCAATCAACGCACCAGTGTTAACTGTGTTGTTGAATACGTTGTAGAGGTCATTTGAAAGGCTGGCAACTACTCGTGGAGGACAACCGCAATAACGTTTGCCGTCTTCAGGGATTGCAAGCTCAGTCATGTAGCTATCAGCTTGTAAAATCGTGTTGAAGTCAACAGGAACGCCAGGTGTACCAACTGCTTGGTAAGTTTGCTTTTGGAAGTTGTCAGTAGCAATGAACTTTTCTACCAAGTTGGCAAGACGTTTAGCACGTGGAGCATTTGCCATTTCAAGATAGGGTTCGTCACGAGCGCGATCGAATGTCAGGTTGAAGCCTGTGTACTCGACCATCGTACGGAATTGCTTGCTGATTGTTAGAGGACGGATAACCTGTACAACGGCTTCAGAAGTTGCAGTCGCGCCTTCGCCAGCTAGGAATCTTTCTTCTAAACGGTAGTTGATTGTTTGACCAGTTGCGAAGCGTAAATCTTTGAAGTCACCTTCAAGGTTACGGTTAGCAGTTCTTGCGAATGATAAACTGTTCCAGAAGCGTACAAATACGTCATCTAGAACGTACCGGGTTTCTTGGAATACGTTAGCCATGTTCAGTCTCCCTGACGAACAAATTAAATAAACGCTCAAAATTGAGCACCTAGTTTCATTTGTCCGGCGGAAGACTAAATGTACACGCCATTTATTTTTTGGCTGATGGGGGGCCAATACGCATCAGCTCTATTATTAACTATTTCTCACACTTAAAGCAACTGGAATGAATCTGGCGGTTGTTTGAAGCAAAATATCTTATAGGCCAGTCATTCGTAGGATAGGGAAATAAACTAAACTTGTCGTTCATTAAATCCACATGGATGTATTTGGGGATTCCAACCACATCTTTGTAGGTTTCAATAAACCAATTAAGCTTATCCTGTGGAACTCTCATGACAGGGTTTCCGTTGCCATGAATTTGGATAAATCCCCCTATCTCATCGTTGCTCATTATCTACCTCGTCTCGCATTCAATGCGGCTTTTCGTTTAGCGTCCGACTGGGCAATCATGTCTTCAATCGTAAGCTCTTTCTTTGGGGCTTTAGGGATTGTGACACCATCATCCTGAGTTCGGGAAATAGGTCGTGGGGCTTTAGTGGCAGGCTTTGATTGTCTCATACGTTCCTCGAGTTTACCCATTTCAACCATTTGCGCGTATGGATCAGGTATTTGTGAAATGCGCGATAATTCTTGTGGCATTCTTTTGCTCGCCGCATAGATAAAGGCTGCAGGGTCTTTCATACCTCGCAATGCCATCGTCATGTGGTCAGTAACAGGCTGACTTCCAACTGCTTCTCTAAAGTCAGAGTACCTATCAATACCTTGTTGAATCTTTTCTTGTAACTCAGCGTGTGCTTGTTGTTCTCGCATTTGCTGCTGTTGGTTGGCTTGCTTTTGACCCATCTTTGAAACAGTTTGCTCAACAAAGCTCTCTAGCTGGGCTTGCCAGGAATCACTTGATTCGGGATCGTATTCAAAGTCCTTCGCGTGTTGCTGCACTTGCTGATTCGTTGGCTGTTGATTCGCAACGTTCCCACGAGCAAGCCTATCACGGATGGCCTTATTAATTCTTTCGTTGACTTCATCTTCGGTATAGGTTCGTGGCTTGGGCTTTGCGTTTCCATATTCGTCGGTTTCATCAGGCTGGGATTGTCTTGGCTCATCCGGTGTCTCCTCATCGCTTTCATGTGATTCACTTGGCGCTTCTAGCTCAGACTCACCGTAATCATAGGCTGGTTCATGTGATGCTTCAGGTTCGGTTGACTCTGGCTCATCATAGTGGACTGGCATTTCTGGCGCTTTTACGCCCCCCTGATTGGATAGGATATCATCAATGCTGCTTGTTTCTGTACTCATAACTTCCCCATTGTTATATTAAATCTTGTGCGTCAGAATCTTCATCATGTTGTTAGCGTGCGCAATGCTTTGGTCAGCTTCGGTGCGTTGCGTTTCAGCAAGATATCTCATCTTTTGCTCTTCAATTTTGCCTGCTTCTTCCATCTTTTCTGTTTCAAGTTTTTGAATGGCGAGTTGTGCGTCAATCAAAATCTTCTGCTTTTTGAGGTCAAGCTCTTGCTCTTTTAACTGAAGCTCTTTCTGTTTGAATTGAGCCTCCATCGCAGCAGCTTGTTCTTCAGGATTTGGTTTATTGTTTTGCGGCATCGTCTTGCCCGACTTACCAGCTTCAATGATTTCAGGCGGCACAAGTGTTTTGAGGCGATTCTTCAGCTCAATGTTGTTTGCCAGTGGTAAGTTCTCGGCATACAAATCGGCCACCAGCGCAAACGTTTGTGGATTGGCTTGTAATACTTGCTGCAAGGATTCGAGCGCTTGTTGCTTTTGACCTTGGTAGCTCGGGCCAGGTTTTAGGCGTACTTGGAACGTACCTTTGCGAATGTCATTCTCAATTTGAGCGCCGTACTCATCGGTTTGCTTATTGATGGTGAAGTTCTTTAAGCCCTCTTCTGGCGTCATCAAGGTGATGGCACGCTCAGCATCATACACACGAGGTATCATCTCGTTCACAATCTGACCACCTACTGCAATGGCTCTGTTGATTGAGTTCTTTGGAGTCTCAGTGGCATAGCTTCCTTGACGGCTTCTTGCATCAATGGCAGCACCTGATATCTCGTTGCCTTGTGCGCCCATCTGTGTTGGATATAAGCCAGTAGATGTGTACAAATCCTGCATAGCAAGCTCGTATTGGCTCATCAAGGATTGGGATAATTCAGGCGGTCTTAGCTGTTCAGGCTTATTGCCATTCGGTGATTCGTCATAAATCAACGCTCCTTGAACAGCTTGCGGGTCTTTCCAGATACGTTGCGTATCAAGTCCTTGGACGTTCTTTTTAGATGCAATAAACTGATCGTAACGTGAAATCTTAAGTATATAAGCAGACTGAGTACGCAGATAGTTGATGTAACGCTGAGTATCACGGCAATCAGCAAAGAAAGAACGGCACATCTGGCGACCATCTTTGTCATAATAGCTATTTTGGTCAACAAATATGACTGGGATTTGTTCGCCCGCAAACTCTGCTTCATCGAGTATGTAATCTCCTGCTATCTTGTAATGGACAATCTTGCTCTTTTTGATGTCACGCTTTTCTTCGATACGAAGTACTTGGCCTGACTGCATGTCATAAAGCGTTACCATTTCAGGCTCTGTTTTCGAATCAGATATGTTGGACTCTTCAATCATTTCACCTGGCACATCTTCGGCATCCTCACCAAGCATGCTTCCAGATTCCGACATGTTCGCCTCTGCAGTCATCATGTCAATGTCTTCCATATCAGGCAACGTTCCATACGATTCAACGTGCCTTATGGAGTAGTCAATGATTTCGTCCATTTCTTCTTGGTTGACCACATTGCCATTGGATAGCTTGTAGAGCGTGTCTTTTTCAAACTTACGAATGTAGTGATGCAAGATGCAAATAGAGTTATCATCAGCCCAGTTGAACGCATTCTCAGACCTGGAGGGGTCAGTCGCTAATGCCACTTCTTCTTTGCTGGCTACGATTTCATTGTCACCAAATATCTGGCGCTCAATGTCTTTTCCGTAGACTTGACGAAACTTAGGTCTGGTCATGCGAGAGAGATAGCCGCCGACCATACCATCAGTTTTGTTAATGGTTTCTGCACCCACATCCCAATAGCAACGTGTAGCGTCTTTGAAGAATCGATAGACAATATCTTGGTCAAACGAAGTTGAATGGGTATAGTCTGTGTCAATGAGGAATGCTCCAAAGCCTCCGATGAAAGCTTGGGAAGCTGCCACTTGATATGTGGTTGTGGCATCGGTTGAGAACATGATGTCTTTGACAATCAGCTCTCGAAGCTGGGCAATCTCCGCCGTCGCATTGGCCATTGGCACAACTTGAATCTGCGGCGTATTTTGTTGCTGCTCACCGACTAAGTAATTGCTCAAGGTAGCAAGCTTGTTGGAGGTCAAGGGAATCTTCTTGTTCGTGACAAGCATGTCTTCCTCTTCCTGCTCCCATTGGTGGCCAAGCACGAACTCATGCATGTCGTGGTACTGGTCTATATTGTATTTGAAATATTCACGAAACTTTTCGCACGCAACGCGCGCTTCCCTTGCAATCCTACTAGCCTTCTTGACCATGATTAAATCCTTTTGTCCGTAAGTTTTACTTCTTAGGTAAACATGCCGCGAGCCTTATCTGGTATCATATTAGCCACGTAAGAGCCTGCGTTCACATAATCTCCCACGTAAAACGTCAAGGCTAGAGCATCCGCCGTATCGGGGGATTTCATGCCTCTTTTTCTTAATTCATCCTTGGATTCAATCTGCAATCTTCCCGAGCTATCAAACTTATAGCCAAGCGATGTTAAGTCTCCAAGCAACTCATCGCTATCAGGAACTTGTACGGGCATCTCTTGGGCTAACCACTCACGCATGTCATGCCAAAGCTCTGCTCGTAGATTCTTGAATTTGTCTTTGTCGTTAGCTGAACGGGCAACGTTCACCCCCTCGACATTCTCGTACCCTATTTCAAGTAGCCTGTCAACTATACCAGCTCCTATACCTATGCAGTCAATACAAACCTTGGCTGGGTTCTCTTTTTCAATGATGCGGCGTATAGCTCCAACAAGCTCCATGGTATTGAGATTGAAGTGTGTCTCAATGGTGTATGCCATGCGACCTTTGCGTCTGATGATAGCTGTACGGTCATGGTCACTGATTGCGGGATCAACACCAATAACAAGGGGTGACTGACTATCGACCTTCATCTTTCTGGCGCGATTGACCATCTCAGCCTTAATGAATCGATTCGCAATAGGGTTTCGAAACGCATCAAGCGCTGTCATTGGGTATTCAACGTTGAACAGCTCGCGTGCCGTATCAAAGTCGTTTGAAAACTCTAGGAACTTCTTTCGTCTCCAGAATAAATGCTCACGGGTCAAGCCACTTTGCGCGTGATAAGTCATCAGCTCGTCTTCTTCGTCCGTAAGATGGGCGTTTCCCCCTTCTTGTGGCAATGACTTATATTCTGGCTGCCAGTACCATGGGATAAAGATTGCTTGAAAGTCGGATTGTCCGCTTGAAGCTGCCATCCACATATTATAAAAATAATTGCCAATCCCATTCGCGGTCGACTCCAAGATGATTTCAGTGCCAGCTTCATTTGGTACGGCCTGAAGAATCCCTTTGGCATGCTCTTCGGCATTGGGCCAGTAGGCGACCTCTGAGCCGTGGAATATCTGGATGGTTTGAGAGCGTCCGACCGATTTGTTCCCTGCTGTTCCCACGGCATAGCCTGAGTTCAGGCTTCTAAAGTTAATCTCTTTCGCACTTGATGTGTCAGGAACAGGCAATAACCCTTCCGGCATCGCATCATAAAAGCGCTTCGTCATCTCAAATAGATTCTTTGTGGCTTCTGCTTCGTGAGTCAGAATGAATGCTTTCTTACCTTTGGTGGTAGTGACAATATGGAAGTCACGGCCTTGCACATAAGTAGAGCAACCTTGCTGGCGACCTTTAAGCACCAAGGCTCGAACCTTCCCTGTTACACGCTTTTGTTCTTCTAGGCGGTCGTGCAAATGCATCTGCGCTCTATTGAATTCAAAAGGCATGAGCGATCCGGACTTGGTTCGAATTTGTAGAAAATTCTTCGCAAATAGTGGCAGTGATTGTATGACCCTTATCAATTTGTCGTTTTGCATCTCTTCACTTTATTGCAGTGTAAACATTTACGAGCTTTAACTTCGCCATTTTCTTTGTAAAACTCAATGAGAAATCTGTGGCCGTCCATAAAACAATCAAACCTCCTTGAGAGGTACTCAAGCCAGCGCATGCTTACTCCACAACGTCGTTTAATAAATTCTCAATAAAGCTTTTGACCTTGTTGACGTCGTTCTTTGTTGGGTCGCCGTATTGTCTAGGTAAAAGTTTAGCGGCAAGCCATTTTCGGGTATCAACCCGAAGACGAGAGCGCGCAATGAATTCTGTGTTACAGGTCACTTCACCATCTTTGTCGTATGTAACATCACCACTAGAATCGTCCGCTATTTCCAGGCATTCTTCAGCTAAAATATCGGCTTGTTCGATTTTGGCCTGTGCATACTGGGCGCGAAATTCTGGTAAGCGATGACGCCACCGATTGATGGTCATCTTATCTGGAAGTTCAGGATAAAGCGTTGTGAGCTTGAGAAGCCCATGTCCTGTTGAAGCTACAAGCTCACAAATATAATCGCCCATCTCCTTGGTGTATTCGAGTGGGCGACCTACTTGCTTTTTATCCCCTGATTTCTTTTTAGGGGCTGCCATGTTATGGCCCTTTTTGCTCGTTGCGTTTAGCACCTTTCATGTCGCCACTTGGGTCAACATCGCCAGGCCAGCAATACTTAGGTTGTTGACGATTTTGTTCGTTAACAATCTTGCCGTACATTGAGGGAACACCGTTGAAGTGAGTATCTTCTTTCTCACTGCTGTAATCTTTAACTTCGCTCATTTTAGCTCTCCATGTAAATTATTATTAATCGATTAATAATTAGCGACCATCCAAACTACGCCGCATTATTACAACAATACCACAACAGCCAGTTATCCACAAAATCTGTGAGTAAACCTGTGAGATAAGTTAGAAGTTACCTAAAAATTTACCAATATTCCATAGAAATTCTTGAATAAACCCAGTCTCAGGCTCATTTAGGGTTAATTGATTAAATTCAATATGATGATTAGCGCATAGTGGCACAATGTTTTCAAAATCGTACGCGGATGGGTCAAGCGTGTCCAGATGAATCGTTCCTCTGTCCCAATTGCAAATGCAACAATTTTGATAAAGCGTTTCCAATCCTTGTTGGTGTGCTTTAAATTTAAATATCTCGATACTTTGGCATAACGGTGTATGTATGCGCCTTTTAAAATCCAGTTCTACGACGCCCATTTGTTTCTCCTCACTAAATAATACTCCAAACACTTGACGTATAGTCCAATAGCTTGTAGTATGTCCTTGACAACAACAAAGGAGTTTAACATGACAATGATATGCAGAATTACCGATGAGAATGTTTTCAATCCTTGGGATGAAGAAGACAATGCCATTGAGATGAAGGGGCTTGAGGATGTAACGCTCTATGACCTTATGGCTGATGACAACTGTGTTTGGGTTGGCAAGAATCAAGACTCAGGCTACCTCATGGAGATTGAGAATAGCGAATCGGTTAATCCATACTTGCGCGAAGTTGGAATCAATCCATGCGCCATGGAAAGCTTGGCCACTTTCTGCCGTCGTTTCTTGTGCTTCTACGACAAGATTGAGGCGAGCCATGCCTAAGCTCACCCTGAAAGTTAAAAGCCATAAAGTACCTGGTCGCAACAACGACTGGGTAAATGGCTACTATTACGAGATTTACGAAGACGGCATTAAGTTGCTTGAGGCAAATGAATACTTTGACACGGAGTTTAGGGCTAAACTAGCTGGCCTTGGCCATATAACGCTATTGGAGAAAGACGATGGAAGTAGTAAGGGTTAAGCGTGAAAAAATAAATGATGGCCAGAAAATCTTTGACTGGATACAAAGACGCATTGATTACTGGGAAGACGCGATAGAAGAAGCTGGCGAAGACTCAGACGATTACGACAAAGGTCTTTTGCAAGCGTTTTACGAGGTTCAGGAATTCATTACAGGGGAAAGACAATGACGGATAGGGTTAAGCAAGCATGTGAACATATGTGGGCGCTTTATAGGACAATTACCAAGCGTGCTGAGACTCAAGACTACATTTGCATTAACTGCAAGGAGATTAAGTATGGCTTACGTTCTTAATTGTCTTTGCGCTTCGGGTTTAGTCATGGTTATTGCCCAGCATGTTAATGTTACTTGGTGGGAATGCATGATTATGGGTTTTTCATTTGCTTGGTTTTGGGGTAAATCATAATGGACATAGACAAACAACGAGACGACTTCACCGAGAAGCTATCCTTCATTCTAGGTATCGCACATGGTGGAATAGCTACGATACTTGACCATCAAGACTGTGAATTGCGTGAAAAGATAAACGACCTAAAAGCTAAATTGGACTCACTTATCGGTGATTTATACTATTCAGGAAAACATTAGTCAACGAGAACCTTCGTCGCTGTTGGGCCTTTAGCTGATGTACCAGGTGTAAACTTAACCTTGTCACCTTGCTTTAGGCTCTTGAAGCCATCTTTCTGGATTTCTTTGAAATAGACAAAATAATCTTTGCCTTCACTAGCGATAAATCCAAATCCTTTCCCATCATTGAACCACTTAACTATTCCAGCTTGCATAAATCATCCTAAAAATCCAATCCTACCGATTAAATTTCATCGCTGTGAAGCGATCTCCTATTAACTAGCCCTACCCTACCGGATACCTAAAATTCTTCTCTAAAGGCTCTGTATGGCCGTTAGCGTAATCTGGCATCCCCATGTCTTTCCAGACCTTGACATGTGCCTCTAAACTCTCTATGGGTAAATCCCCGTTAACCATATCCTTTTTGTCGTCTTCGCTCAAGAGGCGTGTTGCAATAAGCTTTGGGCTTACTCCGAATTTTAACCCAACTTTAAAAATTATTCTCTGGCATTCTTCACGACTGGGCATGTCTAAAACCATTTTTCATGATTTCAGCATAACTCCTGGGTTGATGCTCTCGTTTTTCTTGTCTGGGTTTTGATTTCGCAGCCTCCATCATCTTTAATCTCTCCTTTTCGCTATACTCATCCTGGATTCTTTTCTTCTCCGCTTCTTGTCTCAGTCTTGATTCTTCTTCCTTGGCGCTCACAAAGCCCTTGGATTTGAAGTGCTCTCCTATTCCATAAAGAGTTTTCAATAAGGCAATCAGCATCATGACTTGCTTGTAAGGACTGGCGTCTTTAGGGCTGTGGTTTTTTAAATGATGTTCGCAGTTCTCTAGAAATTCTTCATCCCCTCTTGGGTCGTCATGGCATTTATGCTCTAGCATTTGTTTTTTAGTTTTTGAAAGAGAACCACCACCACCTTGTTTTGACGTAGTAGTAGTTTTTTTATTTTCTTTTATTTCTTTATTATTTATGTCCCTACAATTAGAGGGAGGGGTTCCCTCCGATTGGAGGGAGGGTTCCCTACAATTAGAGGGAGGGTTAAATTTATCTTCCTTATAAATTAATTGTTCTTTTATTGGCTCATGCATCCACGGATGGTCATAGAATTCAAAGTGATTTATTCCTCCGGCCTGTGGATGATAAGTCCCTATTAAATTATTAAGACGTAACTCTTTGAGGTATTTTTCAATTGATTTTTCGGATGTTCCAATTTCTTCAGCTAAATTTTTTGATGAACGGTAAGCGTGACCAAGATGGTCAGCCCATTGAGAAAGTCTCCCGTATGTCATCTTTGCTCCATGGGAAATCTTTTTTATTGATACTTGAATTAACCAGCATGGAATATACACTGCTGGAGCAAATGATTTGGGGTTGTGTAATTTATGTGACATGTTAAAATCCCTGTGTTGTTGTTCCTTGGTAAGAACGTTGTAAGGATGTACCCATCTTGTTTCAGCAAGTATGGGCTGGGGCCGGAGTGCCCAAAACCTCTATTTTTTATTCCTCAATTTCGTCATACAGCTTCTACATCTTAATGCCAAATTTTCTAATTCATAATTCATATTATGGGCTTCTTTTTGTATCACGCACAGACTATCTTCTTTGTCTGTTCCGCAGTTATCGCACTTATAGCCATCACGTATCACAAGCTTTGTTCTTAGTTTGGGCTTCTTGCGGTCAAATGTAGCTTTTGCTTTTTCTTCAGGAGTTTTTTCTGGGCGTTCGTATCTAGGAGGATTGCCGTTTAATGTGTCTAGAAGGGTTTTGGCTATGTCTCTTTGATGGTCTGAAGTATGTTCTTCGTTAGCTAAAACCAATTCGGCCTTTTGTTTGAAGTCTGAAAGCCCTTTGAATGAATAGCTTTCCATAAGAGAATCCCAGCCATGGCCTTGCAAATAATAATATTCGAAGTTATCCATCATGTATTGAGCATCTAGCAGCTCATGGTTATTAAACATGATTTGAATTGCTTCGGTTAATAAGGGGTCGCTTTCTTCTATAGCCTGTTTAATATTCTCGTTTTGAAAGTCTATAAATAGGCCAATCTTATGACCCAATCCCATCTCTCCAAAACTTAATTCAAAGCCGTTTACTTCTATATTTATCTGATATGCCATGTTATATTATCCTCTGTAGGTTTATATTGTTGTGTAATCCTGCGTTGTTGTTAAAGTTACATTTTTCATGTTGAACTTCCTTGTTCCAGATACAAAAAAGCCCGTCTTGTGTCTCCACTTTGCGGGCTTTTCAAATCTCTCTCTTGCTTTCATCTAGCATATCCTTCATGAACTTCTCTACTATGTGTATCTCCGTGATGCTGAAGAATACGGGCTTCGGGTTTGTCGGGTCTCTATCGAACAGAGAGTTGGCTAATTGTTTAATTAATTCTTCCGATTTAGCGTAGATATCAATATCCATTAAAACTCCTTTGCATTTTTCTCTGCTATGGGTAAAATGTATTCACTACATCCTGATAGCAAAGAAGATACAGGGTGTGGTGTCAGCGGCTCGCGCCAGCCTAATGCGAAAGCGCCTAACTTTTGCATTAGGTCATCTTATATCAAGTGAATTTTTTTTAACAGATGCCAAACGTAATGTGTTATTATTCAAAGCGATTTTTATGGGCTACGGGGCTTGCATAGCTATGACTGAAGTCGGCATGAGTCCGAAGGGCTGTGAAGCGGCCAGCCACATGCGGTTATGTAAGTCGTCCGGCTCACCAGTCAAAGAGCAATCGGCGAACGGCAATCCAGCGAAAGCGTAAACTCGCTCATGTACTGAGAGGCTATGAGAGTGGGGTATAACCTGCGGAATTGGGTGCAACTCCCATCCATTCACCAATTATGACTCCGGCAGCGTCTTGCGCATATGATCCTCATCGAGGACCCTCTCGGAGTCGCCCTTATCGTTTTCATAGCTGACTAATAGCTCGTGATGTAGCTCGACTGAAAGAGGCGTTAAATCGCCCTCATCCATGTGATAAACCATTGTCTTGATGAATATGTATGCTCTCGATACTTTAACGGGGTCACGTGTTTTCACCCCCTTTTCCATGTTATCAAAAAACCTTCTAATGTTTTTTAATTCCCTTAGAACTCCTTGGCGCATCTTGAGAGCATCACTCATGAATCAGGGAATTCCTCATCGCCACGAATGAAATCATCAAGCTCAAGAAGACATTGCTTGTAACCCATATCGAACCCACATTGGAAGCTATCAGGGTGTGATACTGATTCCTTAAGCTCATCCCCAACCCTGCTTATACGCTTGGTAATCCATTCCTGAACTTGGTAAATCACTTAATTCTCCTCAACGTGGTCGCAAACAAAGTTTGTGTTTAAAATATCATTTTTAAGGCTGCGTATAGCAAATGAATTAATCATGCAGTTCGCAGTACTGGCTATAACCACGATGGTTAGAGCTATCATTAATTTCGTTTCTCGGGTCATTTTAGGCGTCCTTTCTTTTGTGCAGCTTCCAGTTTTGAAATCTCATCGTTAAGATACCATTGCGCTTTCTTTAGGTCTTCAAGGCCATTCTTGTATTCATAGCGCCAGACATATTTTATGACGTTGCCAATGTTGAAGCTCTTGTGTCTCGTGACATCAATACATTCGATTTGCCGACCGCAGTCACACGATACGCCGCTGACGTTGTAGTGTTTGGGGTGGTTTATGTTGTCTTCCATTACGCATGCCTCATAAGAAAAGATAGCGCCACGTAAAAAGTGCCGCATATAGTGCTTCCGATTAGAAATCCCTGAGACCTTCCATACTTTACGCCTGACTGGTAAAGTTTTTTCAGCGTTTCCTCGAGGTCATCAATGCCACGGATGATATGAACCTTTTCGGTCTTTACCTTCTTTGGGAATTTAAGAACTTTTCCGGTCATACTTTTCTCCATATATCACACTTCCTACAACCCTTATAATTGCCGCCATTAAAATGTATTGGCCCCATCATCCACTCAACCTTTTTGATTTCTTTGTCATGGCATAATAAGCATCGAGCTATTCGGTATTTACGAACAATTTGGTGGCATGCCTTTGCTTTTTCCGACCTCATAAAGTTCCATAATTTTTGGCAGACATTCGAAAAGAATGCTCGTAATCTCATTTTCATCATAATCGACCTCTATCACTTCCATTTGTTTTAGTAATTTACGTTTCATCATCATGGTTAACTGATAAATTCCATCCACTTCTTCAGGGAATGACATGCAAACCATTGCTGATGTTATCGTGATTAATTCTTCTTTTTCACTCATGTTGCCACCTCTTCAATCATGTGGATTTTTGCATCTGTATAGCGCCTTTGTAGATCGTCAATAACCATTTTGGCGCAAATGCCCGTCCTTAATTCTGTTACGGGCGAGAGCCTGTTTCCCTCTTTGGAAATCCCCGACCACTGAACCCGATAGTATTTCTCAGGGAAGTTGTGTCTTATTGCCCAATAGCGGTCGCGCTCCTTGTCAAGCTCGTTGTACCAATATTCTCGGCGTTTTTCGCAGGCTTTGAGCTTGACCAACAATTCACTCACCCTTTTACTCTTCTTCTTAAGCTTTTCTTTAAGGCGTTTTATCTCATCCTTTAGCTCTTTTTCGGTCATTCAACCACCTTTAGTTCTTCGGATTGTTGGTCTGCTATTTGCTCCAGTAAAATTTTGGCATGCTCTTCATCAACAATGCTTAAATTATTATCTAAAGCATTTTGCAGATATTTAACTATGAACATGATTTGTTTTTCACTGATTATCATGGTCATCTGCCATTGCGATAAGTCCTTTAAGAGTCTTCTTCATTTCTTCGTAATTAAAGGGGCCAACACTGAGGTATGTTTCCCATTTTCCGTCAATTATTCGCTCGAACCGACAAAGGATTGGTTCTTCATCTCTAATGGGTATCTCACTTGCTTTTCTGTGTATCATACAAATAATCTCCCGCATTTTTTGCATTGCTCAACTTCATAATTATGATTTGATTTTGATTCTTCATGCTCACAATAGTTATCAATCATGGTTTCTAGCTTGTCTCGTAATTCGAGCATGGAAGGAGAAGTCTTTAATATGTGATCGAATTGATTAATGTCTCTTATGATTGCAAGATGCATAATTAAAAGCTCTGCTTTCGTGAAGTCATTCATTTGGCACATCCTTTATCGATGTCTTTTATTTGACGAATAGCATCTTTCAATCCTATTCTATATCCTCTTTCGAAGTCGGTATTACCATCTTTTATACTCAATTTAATTAGCTCTTCGAGCCTTATCTTTATCCGGCTTAATTGGTTATTAACTTCATCAATATTCTTATTCGGAAAGTCATTCATCTGTAGAGTTCTCCACATTTTCTGCATTTAGTCTGCGATGGCTGCGTTAAATAACAGTTGCCATCATCTTCATGTAGGCATCCCGTAAACTCTTCAGTATGGATTACAGCCTGCTTCGCCCAATATGAAAGCTGATGTTCAATCAATGCCTCTAATGACGGCCATAGCTCCTCTTCACGATACCAATCGTTGTAGTCATTGATGGTGTATTTCTCCACCGAGTTTCCATCAACCTGTTCAATGATATAGACTTGAGGTTCATGATTGTCATTGAGCTTCCAGACTGTTTGCCCTACGACATAACCAGATGGTGCTTTAGTTAATGACGATAATTTAACTATCAATTCATCAGGAGAATCAAACTCGCTCTCCTTGCCATTGATAGTTAAAGCTATGCTACCCGTGCATTTCGTTCCAAATCCCCAGCCAATCTCTAGCCAGACGGCGTGGTCGGTTTCTTCTTGGAATTGTTCCGTTAAGGCCAGCGCCTTTTGTAACTTGTCGTAGTCAATCATCGAAACATACTCGCTACTATTGCAATCGTGAATAGCACTACAACTATCGTGCCGCATACCATCATGATGTTTCCGCATACTTCAATCATTCTTTCCCCCATGCTCTTTCATAGCCTTTTCAATATCCAAAATAAGACCGTCATTGATGTACCGATGCAGACACCACGAAGCCCACATAGCGCGCCCTCTCATGACGTCATCGCCAAACTGCAAGTGCTTTATAAGGCTTTCTAGAAACTTGATGTGTGACTTAAGGCTCTTCTTGGCCTCGCGTACGTTGTCATTCTCGCTCAATGTTTTTCTCCCGTTGCTTCCGCAGTCTCCATAACTTGCCAAGCCTCATCAATCATCTTCTTAATGCCGGAACTTAGGTCTTTCATCATCTCAAGTCTCGCCATGGCATCTTGGGTTGTTATTGCAGCAGAAGCTAGGTTGACCGCAAGATTGGTTACCAAAAGCGTTATGATTACGGTTGGATGGATATATCGAACATTGCTTTCTGGATTCTCCATGGAGCCTACAAGCCTGTTTTTGGCATAATCCAGAATGTCAGAAATAATGCCATTAATTCCTGGGCTATCCTTCAGCTCTTCAATGGTTCTTCCACTATCAAACATAAACTCAGTTATCTTCATCGTCTTCGTCCTTAAATTCTTCGTTGTTTTTGTAGCTTATGCCGCACACCATCTGCCTTAATATCACCATGTCTTCAAGCATTTTAAGTAGCTTATGCTCCATGTCTTCTATGCTATCAAGAACAGATTCCCATTCATTCATTTTAAACCCTCCATTTCTTCCTTTAAGCACAAGAGACAATCAGCAACCGTTCTAAATGCCCTAACGCTCATAACTGGGTCATGATTTACTGTATTTAACAGGTTTTCTAGTTTTGCAAATGCTCGATTTAATGCCTTACCCTCATGTATTCTCTTAAACTCCCGTAGCTCCTCAAGCTCTTGGCGTTCCGCTTCCGTCATTTTTGTCATCCCATTCAGCCTTAAGCATTCCCTTGGTTAGTCCTTCGATTTTCTTTTGAGACATGAACGGTACGTAGCCCCATTTAATCCAGTTACCAAGGCTAGACATAGACATGCCAGTCTCTTTATGAAAGTTATATTGGTTCCTATAGTATTTTTTGACTTCTTTGGGGGTCATCTTTTCTCCTCATTTTTGAAGATTATATCCAAACGCTTGACATATTACAAGTACTTGGAGTATTATTGCCTTGTAACGTAACGAGGACAACAACAATGACAACATATAAAGACGGTATTTATGACATTTCGAATGATGAATATCACGCATCAAACGGGATTTCCAGAAGCAGATTAATGCTACTTGATAAAAGCCCTTACCATTTTTGGTATGAGACTTTATCAGGATTGGCAGAAAAACGTGAGTCAACGCCAGCAATGGCAATTGGTTCAGCGTTTCATACATTATTATTAGAGCCTGAGAAGTTCAGCAATGAATATGCGGTTGCGCCAAAGATTGATAGACGCACGAAACAAGGCAAAGAAGACTATGAAACTTTCATGCAGGAGACGGCAGGAAAGATTCTATTGAGTGACGACCAATTTGTTAAGGTCAACAATATGGTTGAGCTTGTTAATAAGCATGAAATTGTGACCACACTTCTTGATGAGGCAGTATTTGAACAATCCATCTTCTGGACTGACGAAGAAACAGGCTTACAGTTTAAAACAAGACCTGATATTTGGTCTGCTAAAATGGTGGTTGACTTAAAGACTACAGCCGATGCAAGCTCATATGCTTTCACACGTTCAGCGATGAACTATGGCTACTACCTACAGGCTGGCATGGCTTTTGAAGCATGCAAAGCGATTGGCAAACCATTTGAGATGTTCGTGATTCTAGCGTGTGAGAAAGAAGCGCCTCATGTTCCAGCAGTCTATATGATGGATGACGAAGCGTTGCAGTTTGGTATAGCGCAGTTTAGTAATTACAAAAAGAAGTTAAAGGCATGTCTTGATGCCGATAAATGGGAAGGTTACCCCGTACAGGAATTGGGGATACCTAAGTATGCAACCCAGCAATTGGAGAATGAAAATGACCAATGAACAATACATTGAACACGAGGTAAAAATCAGGGTTCATGATGAACGATTCAAGATTATTGAAGCTAAATTGAATTGGATCATCACAATATGTGTTGGTGGTTGGATTATTCCAATTGCTCTGCACGCTTTTAAATTAATCTAGGAGAAAACGAATGAGTACAGCACTACGAACACAGGTTAATTCTGCGATGACGATTTGGGAAGACCCAAAGAAACTTGAGGAAATCAGGAAGATATTCGCGCCAAAGCTCAACGCACAAGAATTTGATGCGTTCGTAGGAATGGGATTGGCTGCCAACCTTAATCCCTTCTTGCGTGAGATATGGGCTGTTAAGTATGCCGATAATGCGCCAGCTCAAATATTCGTTGGACGTGACGGCTACAGGAAAGCAGCTCAACGCCATGGCGAATACGATTACCATGAATGCGATGCGGTTTATTCCAATGATACGTTCAAGCGTAATAGCATTTCAGGCGAGATAAGCCATGAATACAACCTAAAAGACCGAGGCGAGTTAATCGGTGCGTACTGTATCGTTAAGCGCAAAAGCTCAGGCCGACCATCCTACACTTGGGTCAAGCTCTCTGAATACTCTACGGGCAAAAGCCTTTGGAATTCTCAAACGGGCAAGCCTGAAACGATGATTAAAAAGGTTGCTGAATCTCAAGGTCTTCGCGCTGCATTCCAAGATTTGTTGGGTGGAACGTATGGCGAAGAAGAGATGGGCGAACGCACGCATTCTGAAGCACCTAAGCAAACCAAATCTGAAGCGTTGATGGATAAGATTAAAGCCGCTAAAGGCAAGCCATTGGACGAAGACATCATCGATATTACGCCTGAAACTGGCGAGCTTGCAAGTGATGACCAACTCAGTGAAGTTCACGCATTAATCGCTGTCAAAGTCTTTGAAGAAGGTCGATTGAAAGGTGCGATGGAACATTACGGCGTTGAAGCATTGGCGCAGTTAACGGTCGCGCAAGCGGATGACTTCATCGGCATATTGAGCAAACTACCGGATAGAGAATGATTGAAGTTGAGATAACCGCAAACTGCGAGGTCTGTGAAGAGAAACTCGATGTTGATTACGGCGCAGTGATAACGTGCTGCGCCTGTTATGACAAGCGATTTGACCATACGGATATTCACGAGGCGATAATTTATTCAGCGCAGCATGATTATCATTGGGAAGACCCAGAAGGATACAGCGACTTTGAAAGTGAAGAACACTTAGCCATGTTTATGAAGGGTGTTAAGCACGGATATGCGAGCGCATTATTCTGGTTATGTGACCACATGGGGATGGTTGAGTTTTTTGAAGATGAGATTGGCCATGATTTTAAGAATGTCAAGGGGGCTAAAAGCCGTGAAAAACGATGAGTTAGCCCGACAATCTGAAATAACTATACAGTTTGCACAAAGATTTATTAAGGGAAGCTGATGTAAATGAAACAACTACGACCGTATCAAAAGGACACACTAGACGCACTGTTGAACCAATTAAAGGAAGGAGTCGAGCCGGTAGTAGTCAGTGCCAGTGTTGGCGCAGGAAAGAGCTTAATTATCGCGGAGCTGCTTTTACATATAGAACGTAACGGACACAGGGCTTTATGCTTAACATTGAATAGCGAACTTATCAGACAGAATGTGGCAGCCTACAAAGAACAAGGTGGTCATGCCTCAATCTTCTGTGCCGCACTCAAAGAGAAAGATTTATCATGCCCTGTTGTCTTCGCATCACCGAATTCAATTCATCTTGCCTTGAAGAAAAACAAAGAGCTTCAGAAGATTCGATTTAATCTTGTGGTTATCGATGAATGCCATAACGTTAACACGAATGACAAAAAGTCAATGTACATTCGGCTATTAAATCATTACGGCCTATTGGCACAACAAGAGCAATATTATTTCCGAGTAGTGGGGTTAACCGGAACGCCTTATAGGGGAAAAGGCCATGACATCGTAGGGGATAACTGCTACTTCAAAAAGGCTGTTGGCAATATAACCACGGCATGGCTTATTGAAAACCATTTTCTGGTTGAGCCATATTGGGGGAAGCCTCATGAATTGGCCTATGACTTCCATGATTTAAAGGTTTTGCCTAATGGACAATTCAATAAAAAGCAACTCGGTGAACTGGTAGAACAACAGGTGCGCTTGACAGGTAACATCATGAAAGAGGTCTCCCATATCGCCAAGAAACGTTCTGGAGTATTCATATTTGCCTCTACAAGAAGACACTGCCAAGAGTGCTATGATTCCCTTCCCCATGAGCTAACGGCCATTATAACAGGCGACACGCCGCATAAAGAGCGTGAGGAAATTATCAATAAGGCACGAAAAGGTGAGCTTAAGTTCCTTGTGAATGTGAATGTGTTAACGGTAGGTGTTGATGTTCCGAACTTTGATACGATTGTATTTGTACGCCCTACCGAATCACTGGTTCTCTACACCCAAGCAATAGGTCGCGGACTTAGGCTTAATGACAATAAAACGAATTGCCTTGTTCTCGATTACGCAGGAAACCTTGACCGTCACGGGAACATTGACCACCCCATCATTAACAAAGCCCTGAACGATTGGGCTAAGAATGACGATGACTACTGCATCCCCTGCTCTGATTGCCATACGATGAATAAGGTCACGACACGCCGTTGCATAGGCTTAAATGAGCGTAAACGCTGCGAGAAGTACTTCGAGTGGAAGACATGCCCTAAATGCCAAACGCTCAATGACCGTGTGGCGAGAGAGTGTCGCAAGTGTCATATCGAACTGGTTGACCCCAATGCCAAACTTGAGCATGTAGTATCAGAGCTTGAGAGCTTCTACTACAACGTGCTTGATGCGAAATTCACGCTGCAAAACTTTGGTGATACCAAGGAGGCGCGTTATCGGTTGTTGGCCACCTATTCCTGCGTGCCTAACGACTCATCGCCCAGCAACTTCACTAAACGTAGCATTCAGGAAACCTTTGTATTCTCATCTGTTGAGGCTCGCAAATACTTCTATTATAAGTTTCTGAAAGACCATCACCCAAGCCCAGGCAAGCTCTATCCGCATATTCATGACATAGAATTTATAACAAACCTAATCGGCATTACAGAATTTAAAATACCATCGTCTGTCGAATGCGTGCGATTCCAGGGCGCGGTTAAGATTAAGAACAAGTTCTTTGATGAGGACGTATCCTTCAGGGAAGACTTCGAAGACAAGATTGTCGAGGTAGTCCATATCGACTTTCAGCCTCAATCAGACCCAGGGAAACTTTTGCTTAAATACATTTGTGTGGATGAGAAGATTGGTTATTTCAAAACTGAAACGCTTTATAATTTAAAGAATCCATTGGCACGCTCAAAATTTGTTAGAGATTTTCCGAACATAGAACCATCCATAATGAATCTAAATTATAAAGAGCTATCAATACCTATAGCCTGTTGTTCGGATAGATTAGACTGGCCTGCAAAAATAGTCGTTGATGCGATGTATCAATACAAATCCATTGACTATGAGGCTGGAACGCAGAATAAAAATCCAAGATTTGACCACGTGTTGAAAGACGATTTATACGATGCCAAGTTTGAGATTTATGACTATGAACGCGATAAGGAACGCCCATCGGTTTATAAGTTCGAACTCTACGGTCAAGTGCCAGTTGGCGACCAAAGGCATCGCCGATTGAAAGCCACGCAAAAGCTTTCGAAGGAAGAAGCAGACCTTGTGCAACATAAGCTTGTCAAAAATGTCGATGTCTTCAAATGGGGGCATTCCATATTCAGGATTCAGGAATTCCATTTGGTTGACGGAACATCCGTTAAGCTTCAGTTTGCAACATAGTTCCTCTTAAAATATGGTTATTCTTTGCGCGCCAGTCAGGGATGTTGAGATATTGCAGGATAGCAAAATGCGCACCTTCAAAATCCCACACACAGATAGCCATGTATCCTCTGACGGTCATGCGCGCTAAGAATCGCTTCTGATTAGGAGTCGGCTTGTTCTTACCTGTCTTAAGCTCAATCCAAAGTCCGTGATAGCCTCCCATTGGTATAGCTACCAGGATGTCAGCTACACCAGATTTTACTCCTTTCCTTTTGAGAATATTGCCCTGAATGATTGAGCATTTCCTTTCATTCGCAATGTGAAAGCAATCTTCTTCCACATCAGGATTTTCTCTGAGCCAATCAAATATCTTGATTAGCTCAACATCTTCTGGGCCTAATTTCATAAAACATCCCTATTATTTACCTTCTCTCATCATCACGGCGACATCCTTCGCACGTTGTCCAACTTGGGTGGCCCATTTGCTGTCTAGAGCTTCTAAGGCTGCGTTGGCGTAGTCTTTCACAGTTAGGGCCATAATCATTTTGCGAAAACCTAAAAGTCTTGCTATACCTAGGTTGAAGCACATATTAAGGAGTGCCATTTGAACGCCAGTAGGCTGATTAACATACCACGGATAAGGTGCAAGCTCCGTCTTACAACGCGCAATATCGTTGCGAAGCATCATCTCGGCTTCTTGCTGACTGATACCGTTATCGTCAATGTTGCGACCATACCCTATGGTGACCTTCTTCACTGTATCAAGGTATGGATGTGATCGATAGCCCTCACAATGTTTAATCCATTCTTCTAGCTGATGTTCATTTTGCTCGTTCATCGCAGTAGTCCTCATTGTAAAACGGCCATCCAAACATTCTGACCGCGTAGTACATCATTGATGCCCGTAATTCAGACACCCCGTCATTCTTTAGCATATGATAGAAGATTAAGTCGGAATCATGCCTGTCGAAGATACAGGTCTTGCGATAGAACCAATCATGTACAATTGCCGGACGAATTAAAGAGGAATGCGCAGGAGCCATAATAGGCCACGCAATTCTTGGGATGGTTGCTAAATCAGTTTCAAAGTTTTTGGGAATAGAATATTCGATGCCATCAACATTGAATTTAATGTCGGCACAAATGTGGTAATGGTAGCCAATGAACGGCTTAATACACACAGGCGTTAAGAACTCCGTATGGATATGGTCAGTACTTGCACCACATCCACTTAGAGTAAACGCTAGAGCTA
>TARA_R110000868_G_scaffold80095_3_pt1 | contig 35897 bp, 30 predicted proteins | sample TARA_R110000868 | Tara Oceans TARA_R110000868 (sample SAMEA4397489) | marine metagenome | biome: Polar Biome; feature: [SRF] surface water layer (ENVO:00010504); material: water (ENVO:00002006), including particulate matter (ENVO:01000060) such as... | depth 5 m | reverse complement strand
GAGGAGCGTCTGCGTGAATCTCTCTCCTAATAAGAAAAATAAGACCAACTCTAAGAAGTTTATCTTCATTACAGGTGGAGTGGCGAGTTCTCTGGGGAAAGGTCTTGCTTCGGCGGCGCTTGCAGGACTTTTAGAGCGTCGTGGAGTTAAAGTCAGCATGCTCAAAATGGATCCGTATATAAATGTTGATCCAGGCACCATGAGTCCGACTCAGCACGGAGAAGTTTTTGTCACTGATGACGGTGCCGAAACCGATTTAGACCTAGGTCATTACGAACGCTTCACGTCGTTAACACTAACTCGAAAAAGTAATTTCACCACCGGCCAAGTTTATCTTCAGGTGATTGAAAACGAACGCGAAGGAAAGTATCTGGGTAAGACGGTTCAAGTCGTTCCGCATATTACTAATGAGATTAAAAGAAGAATTCATCTGGCGGCCGAAGACTCTGATCTTTTGATTGGCGAAATTGGTGGAACGGTCGGGGATATTGAATCACTGCCATTTTTAGAAGCGATCAGACAGATGGCCGGCGATGTCGGTTTTGATAATGTGCTGTTTGTTCACTTGGTCTTGCTTCCCTATATTGCGGCAGCAGGTGAGCTTAAATCAAAGCCAGCTCAGCACTCAGTCAAAGAGTTGCGCTCAATCGGTCTTTACCCCAATATTATCGTGTGTCGCTCTGATCGCGAGATTGAAGCCTCTGTTTTAGAAAAGCTTTCTTTGTTTTGTAACGTTCCAAAAGATAATGTCTTTAGTTCAATCGATCAAGACTCGATCTATAAAGTCCCACTTGATTTTCATGGTCAAGGCTTTGATGAGCGCGTATGCGAGCTTCTTGGTATGTGGACGGCCAAGCCTGATCTTAAAGAAATGGAAAAAGTTGTCTTTAATTTCGAAAACCCGCTTCGCGAAGTAAAGATTGGAATTGTCGGCAAATACACCGAGCTGATCGAATCTTATAAGTCTCTCGATGAAGCACTACAACACGCAGCCGTTGCGAATCAACTTAAGCTCGCACCGGTTTATATTGACGCCGAAGACTTGGAAAAAGGTGACTTCAGCTCTCTTGAAAAAGTTGATGGCGTTCTTGTTCCTGGCGGTTTTGGTGAGCGCGGCACTGAAGGTAAAATTAAAGCGATCCAGTACGCACGAGAAAACAAAGTTCCATTCTTTGGTATTTGTCTGGGTCTTCAATTATCTATGATCGAATTTGCAAGAAACGTCGTGGGAATTAAAGATGCCACCTCTGAAGAGTTCTCAAGCTCTGGTTCACCGGTCATTCATTATATGGTTGGGCAAACAAAAGACGGATCAAAAGGCGGCAGTATGCGCCTTGGTGCCTATGATTGTGATTTGGTGAAAGGTTCTTACGCGCAAAAAATTTACGGTAAGGCGCAAATTTCAGAGCGCCATCGTCACCGCCTCGAAGTCAATAATGCTTATGTCGAAAAAGTTAAAGAAGCAGGCATGCTCATTAGTGGTACAAACCCTGCGCTGAATTTAGTTGAAGTTATTGAACTTCCCGATCATCCAAGCTTTATTGCTTGTCAGTATCATCCGGAATTCAAGAGCCGTCCCTACGCTCCCCACCCATTATTTAACAGCTTCATCATAAAATCTGATGAGCATCGAAGAGAAATGTAATGAAAGAAAAATTAGAGTTTTTTATTGGCCCATGTGTTCTTGAGAGTGAAGCTTTGGCGATGGATATTGCCGGTCGCTTAATTGAAGATCTAAAGCCATTTGAAAATCAAATTGCCCTAACGTTTAAAGGCAGTTTTGATAAGGCTAATCGCAGCTCTTTTGATAGTTATCGTGGCCCAGGTCTTGAGGCAGGTCTTAAGATTCTAGAAAAAGTTAAGAAAACATACGGTCTACCAACTGTGACTGATTTTCATTTGCCCGATCAGGCAGAAGCGGTTGCTAGTGTTGTCGATGTGCTTCAAGTTCCAGCGTTTCTTTGCCGCCAGACTGATATGGTTTGTGCCGGTGCAAAAGCGGTGGCCAAGCACGGAGGTCGCCTGAAAGTAAAAAAAGGTCAGTTCCTATCTCCGGAAGAAACTAAAAATATTGTCGATAAAGTGGCTCCGTTTTTAAGTGTTGAAAAAGTACTTCTCACTGAGCGTGGCAGTAGTTTTGGTTATAATAATCTTGTGGTCGATATGGCCTCCTTTCAAATCATGAAAAGCTTTGGTGCTAAAACTATTCACGATGCGACTCACTGTGTGCAACGTCCGGGCGGTCTTGGTAAGGCCACTGGTGGTAAGCGTGATCAGATTTTAGTTCTCGCTCGCGCCGCAATCGCTGCTGGAGCGCAGGGGATTTTCATGGAAACCCATCCAACTCCAGAAAAAGCACTTTCTGATGCCGCCACGGCTTTGCCGCTCGATCAGGTCGCCGGCATTGTTCAAAGCCTGCTTAAAATTTATGAGGTCGTCTAATGAGAGATCTGCGCGAACTATCAAAACAATACGCCGAAAAGCTAAAGAAAATTAAATGCCTGGCCTTCGATGTCGATGGTATTTTAACCAATGGGCAAGTGACTTGGGATGGTGAAGAGTTAGGCTGGAATAGAAGTACTAACACGGCCGATGGTTATATGCTTCGCTATCTGATGAGTGCTGGCTTTACTGTTGGCGTGATCACTGGTGGAGACAGCTTGTCAGTACATAAGCGCTTTGGTGAAAACTTAAAGCTTAGCTTTGTTCACTCAGGTAATGATGACAAGCGTTCGCATTTTAAAAAAGTATTAGAACTTGGTTTTAAGCCTGAGGAAGTCCTCTTTATGGGAGATGAGTTTATCGATCTTCCCATTCTTAAAGTCGCTGGCTTTTCTGCCACAGTACCAGAAGCCAGTATCGAGATTAGAGAAAGCGTTGACTATATTACCGAAAGACATGGTGGTATGGGCGCGGCCAGAGAAGTAATGGATCTTCTTCGCCATGCCCACGGACTTGTTCCCGACGTAGAACATTTTGGTGACGAATTATGAACGATCGCCTTAAAGAACTTTTAGATAACGAGCACGTCTGGCCTTCAGAGTATAGCTTCAAGTTTATTGTCGCAGCTGAAAGACTAGGCGAAGTCGTTGAAATCTTGGGTGAGGGTGTCGTTGTTAAAGAATCAAAGAAAGGCAAATATGTTAGCGTCACATTAACTAAACTCATGGATTCGAGTGAGGCAATTATTGAACTTTATACAAAAGTTGCCACAGTTGAAGGAGTCATCTCATTATGAAAACTGCAGGTATTGTTATTGGTGGTGGAGCATTTGGTACGGCACTTGCCAGTATCTTGGCCAAATCTGTCGATCAAGTTGTTATTAAAGTTAGATCCGACGATGTCTATGAGGCGATTAACTCTGGTGAAAACGGAGTTTATCTTCCTGGACTTACACTACCAGAAAATATTTCTGCCGCTAAAGACTGGGATGAACTCGATAAAAAGCTCGAAGGCCATGACAAAAAACTGATTATTTCGGGTTTACCTGCCGCCGCCATTGGAGATTATTTCAAAGAGAATAAAGACTACTTTGTTAAAATGTTTAAGCAGGGGATACCGCTCGTCTCTCTATCTAAAGGTATTGACCCTGTAACACTCGAACTCTCTGACGATCTTTTTTATGATCTATTTAATGATTACAAAGATCAGATTATGTTCCTATCAGGTCCAAGCTTTGCCAAAGAAATTATTCAAGAGCAAATCACCTTGGTGACTTTGGCCGGCCGGCATAAGGGACATCTTGAAGATGTTTCTAATCTTTTAGAATGTTCCTATTTCAAGGCGCTGCCAAGTTACGACGTCAAAGGCGTTCTTCTTGGCGGAGCACTTAAAAACGTTCTGGCCATTGCTGGTGGTATTGTCGAAGGTCTAGGCTTTAACCACAATACTCGTGCCGCCATGATTACTCGTGGCATTGCTGAAATGCTTCGCTTTGGAAAAGTGTTCAACGCACGTCCTGAAACTTTTTATGGTCTCTCTGGTATGGGAGATCTTATCTTAACCACCACAGGTGAGTTGTCGCGAAATAAAACTTTTGGCATTGAAATCGCAAAAGGTAGAAAGGCGAAAGAGATTATCGCTTCACAACGCTCGGTTGTTGAAGGCTATAAGACCACAATGGCGGTGCATTTATTGTCACAAAAATACGACGTTCGCGCTCGGATTTTCAGCGGTGTGTACCAAGTTCTTTACGAAGATATGGAGCCTAGAATGGTGATTGAAGGGCTTATGCAATCACCTTCGCGCTTTGAGATCGATTAGTCGTGATTTGTTTCTTGTTCCTACTGAGAAACTAGATTAGTTTATACTTTTAAGCTTCTAGGAGTACCGTTGAAATTCTTAATGATTTTGTTGTTCGTATTCAATGGCGCATTGGCCGAAACAGAAGAGGCCACGCCGGCCCAGCTCAAGAAAATGGCCGACAAAGAATTAATGCCTCTTTTGCAAAATAAGCCCATTATCGATTCGGTTCGTGCGCAAAACGCCAAGGCAATGAGCTTAAAAGAAATTAAAGCTATAGATACCAAATGGGTTAGAACTGCTGGCTACGATGACTTTATGAGAAAGTTAATGGCCAATGATTGCGCCGCAGTTCTTAAGAAAGCTATGAAAAAATACAATTATATTTTAGAAGCGTTTATAGTTGATTCGCAGGGTGCAGTGGTTTGTATGTTAGATAAGACGACGGATTACTGGCAGGGCGATGAAGCGAAGTTCACCAAGGCTTTTAACGATGGCAAGGGCGAAACTTTTATCGATAAAGTGCGCTTTGATGAGTCGGCACAGGCTTATACTTCACAAATTTCATTACCAATTATGAATGACAAAAAAGTGATCGGCGTTGGAACTTTTGGTGTGAACGTAAATTTAGTAAAATGATCTAGGGACAAGTACCTTCAGAAATGAAGTTCGCTCCGGCTTTCTCCATCTGACATTCGTTATCATAAGTAATGAGAGCAGGCATGACCTGGGCACAAAAGGTTCCTGGTGCACAAACTGGCATTGGTGGTTGAGCACATACTGGTTTGAACAGTGCAGGGCAGCCTTCTACTGAGAGCGCGTTACTGTTGCCAGAACTCGAGCTCCTACGAAGCCGCATTTCATCGCCACATGAACTTAAAAAAAGTGAGAATGTTATAAATACGAACATTTTCATGTAATTCTTATCGGCATTCAAGCCGATGTGTTTAGTCATGGGATTAAAAGAGTTTAAAGATACAAGACAAGATAACTCAGGCTTGAGCAAGCGTTGGTTTAGCGCCAGTGGCATGGACCTATTTTGCTGGAGTAATCAACAAGGCGAAGTAAGGCGTATTGAAATTATCTGGGAGCAAAGTTCTAAAAAGCGCGTCTGGAATTGGTCCATGGGTGAGAGTGGAAGATTCTATGAACTTGATGAAGGGGATAAAGACCCTAGGAAGAATTTGGCTTCCATGGCGGTTGATGAACACGATGGCGATTATGAAATGTTATTGGCGCTAGTGGAATCTAACGCCGGTGAATTGCCTTACGAGATTCTAGATACGCTAAGAATGCTTGGGTAATGACGCACTTTCTGTGAAAGTACCACGTACCTTTAAAAAGATTGTTTGATTTCGTCGACGGTGATGGTTTCGCCCAAGTTAATCAGTTCGCCTCTTTCATTAATAACAAAATAAGCCGGCACGCCGACGAGTCCTTGGGACTGCAACCAATTGCCAATTACTTCATCGCGCTTGGTCCAATCGGCAAGTAAGAGAGTGATATTTTCATCTTTTACGAATTGTTTAAACTCGCGAGAGTCCAAGACAAGCTTCTCATTTACCTTACAGGTAAAACACCACTTCGCCGTGAAATCAATAAACGTCTTAGTCTTACTCGATCTTAGCTGCTCCATAGTTCCAATAGACCATTTTTGCCACGGTAGACCGGCCTGTTGTTTGGTGGCGATCAAATCTCCATCTGAAGTCGTTGAACTCGACATGGTTGAACCCATAAGCTGAGCAAACATCAAAGCTGGAATGAGAAAGCTTAGGGCCACAGCAATCTTTCTCTTGGTAATTTTTGCTCGCATAAAGAAAGCAAAGAACAAGAGAGTAAGAATAGTATTGAGCTTTAATACAGGAATACTAGTATCAACCAATGCACCGTAAACATCTAAAAGCCAAATGAGGGTCAAAAGGAGAGTCAGACCTAAGAATTTCTTCAAATGGTCCATCCACATACCTGGTTTTGGTAAAAATGAAATCGTCTTAGGAAAGATTCCAGTTAAAATAAATGGAAATGCTAGACCTAGCCCTACAAAACCAAAAACCAGAAAGATCATGGTGTTGCCGCCAGTAAAGGCGAAGGTTAGGGCCGTTCCAAGGAATGGCGCGCTACAGGGAGTGGAGAGAATCGTGGCAAGAACTCCACCTAAAAAATCACCGAACATACTATCTTTAAGCTTTACCCCACCCAAGCTTTTGCCACCAGGAGTGGCAAATTCAAAGAGCCCAAATAGGTTGAGCGAGAAAACAAAGAGGATGATGATCATGATGGCGACAAAACGTGGAGATTGAAGTTGAAAGCCCCAACCAACATTTTCGCCAGCACTCTTGAAAATTAAAATAGCGCCAGCAAGAGCTGCAAAAGTAGCGAGTACTCCAAGTGTATAAAAGAGGTTGTGCTTGAAGATACGCATACGGCTTTCGTTTTGATGTTGAATCATGCCGTAGAGTTTCAAGGTAATAACAGGAAGAACACATGGCATGACGTTTAAAATTAGGCCACCAAGAAAGGCGAACAATAAGAAGCTCCAAAGACTTCTCTGCTCATTTTGAATCGGAGGGTAGTTGGTTTCTTGTGCCGATTCACTTTTTGTTAGTGGAGTGAGGCCTTGAAAAAAGTTCTCTGAGGCTTTATTACTCAAATTTAAAACACTGAAGTCTTTAGTGATAACTTTAGTTACACCGTCAGTTGGGTCTAAAAAGAAAAACTTCATTGGAATTGAGGGGGCTAGTTGGCCATCACTTGGCAGCTTAACCTCAGGCTCTTCGTACTCACCATCCCAATCAACAGAGAAACGAGAATACAACAGACCTGTCGAGTCTTGGCGCAATTCCTCACGTTTAAAAGTTAATAGCTCCCTTGGGTAAGGAGTGAGTAAATTGGCGTCTTTATAAAGGTCCTTATCACTTTCACCTGAATAATTGGCATAGATGACTAGATCTTCGTTCTTACTATCCATCGATAGAATAATATCGAGATCAGTTGGCCAAGCAGCGAGCTTGGGGAGCGCTTCATAAGCGGCCATAAGTTCCGGCTGATTAACAATCAGAGTCTCACCATCAACCTTAATATTCTCTAAAGGGCTTGCGATTGTGGCAGTGAAAGTTCTCTTGCCTGGAATACAGACATGCTTACAAATAAGCCAAGTCGCTTCACCCTGCAGAGTCTTGCCTTGGTTTTGACTAATAAAATTTTGTGGTAGCTCAAAAAAAGCGTGGTAGCGATCCTGATAACCAAAAGCTAAAATGTCGCCCTCTTCAATATAGCGAAGAGGAATCGGCCACTCTTTTTCCACAAGTTGGATGGGTTGACCATCAAGCTTAAATTCAACTTTGGTTGGCATCCCGGCGTCGCCCGGGTTTTTCCAGTAAGTATGCCACTTAGGTGCATTCTCAAAACTGACGGCCAAGAGTTCTTGAGACGGAAGATGAGTTGCCTGAAGTCTTAAAAGTACATCTGGAATATGACTGTCCGCCGATGAAGCAAAAACAAAATGGGGCAGGAGCAGAGAAAGTAGTGCAAAGATTTTCATTTTCCATCCAAGCTGGAGCAAAGTTTTGGTTTCGATACCAGTCAGTGTATTCTATCGTCATAATTTTACTCTATTTTCATAAATAGTCTCTAAAGAGTTAAGTTTTGACGACGCGTTGACATAGATCTCACCTAGAGCGTCAATCAATGGGGTTTAGTATGCAAATTCGAGATTATCCACGACGCGTTGTGTGTCTCACTGAAGAGAGTGTCGAGACTCTTTTTGCGCTTGGACTTAACGATCGCATCATTGGCGTTTCTGCTTTCGTTGAACGTCCCGTCGAAGCAAAGCAACTTCCCACCATGTCTGTTTTCACTCATGCCAATCTTAAAAAAATTGCCGAAGCAAAGCCTGATCTGGTTCTTGGATTTTCTGATATTCAAAAAGACATTGCGAAAGATTTGATCGGTATGGGGCTCAATGTATGGATTGCCAATCATAGAAGCCTTGATGAAACGCTCGATTATATTCTGGCTCTAGGCTCACTCTTTGGAGTCAGAAAAGCCGCTATGGACTTCGTGGCCGATCTTGAAGAGCGTCTAGAGCAAGCGCGTGAGTTTGCCTCTCGCCTTAAGCATAAGCCTAAAGTTTATATCGAAGAATGGGACGAACCCATGCTTAGTGGGATTAGTTGGTTTTCAGAAATTGTTCGCGCCTGTGGTGGTGAGGACGTCTTCATTCATAAATCAACTGGCTCTTTGGCCAAAGATCGCGCCGTGGACAGCGCAGAAGTGATCGCCGCTAACCCTGATATAATTCTAGGATGCTGGTGCGGTAAGCCTGTTGATGTCAAAAGTTTTGGCACGAGAAAGGGCTGGGAAAGCATAAAGGCGGTCAGAAATAGTCAGGTATTTGAACTCGATCCGGCCATTTTTTTACAGCCTGGACCTGCGCCAATTCTTGCCGGTATTCCCATTCTTCAACGTATTTTCAGTGACTTCCAAAATACATTAGCTTAACCCTTCACTTTGTTTAAAAGTTTTTCACTTTTCTCCGATAGGTGTTTCGAAATGACCGTACTCATTTGGTTCGGGGCAGGAGAAACACATGAAGAGTTGGACACAATTTAGTCTTTTATCAGCAATACTCATAACGAGCACTGGTTGCGAGCTTGCCACTCACGTGGAACACAAAGCAAAGCTGATCAATCGCTATGAGAATGTCGCGTTGACGCTGTCAAAAGAGAACAGACAACTCAAATCTGAGATTGTAAATCTCAAGTATGAAATTCAAACACTGAAATCAAAAAATCAGTTTTTGCAATTGCAACTTGATGAACACAAACCAACCTCGCGTATTCCTGCCAGTGTACCAACATTCAAAGTAAAAAAAGATCTCGTAGAATTCGATGTATATAACTGGAAGCCAAATGACCTGCTTGCCGTAGCGGAGCAAGAGTTTGGTAAAAACCCAGAAAGAGCTGCGCAGTTCTATCACGCTCTTAGTGTTTACTATCCAAGTCACGAAAAGATGGATGATAAGTATCTCTTTAAGGCCGGCGTTTCGGCTTACGAGTCGGGTGAGCATCACGACTGGGTGATCCAGCATATGAGCTCGCTGATTGAAAAATATCCAGCCTCAGAATTTTATCGTGGCGCCAAGCTTTGGGTTGCCATGACTCATTTGAAGCTAGGCGATGAACAAGCATTTTTTAAAACAGCAGAAGAGTTTAGAAAAAAATATCGCAATACACCTGAATGGAACATTCTAAGTGGGCACTATGAAAAAATTGTACAGAAATACAAGTCACTTTAAGCTTCTCGCTATTGCTCTTGCCGCAATGTTTTGCACAGAAACATTTGCAGCTTCAGCAGTTGCGGTTGTGAACTCAGTCATTGGACGCGCATTTGTAAGCGTTGATGGAAGAACGAAAAGTCTTCATCAAGGTGATCAAATTGCTGCCTTCGCTGAAGTCTATACAGAGCTTGGAGCGCAGGTCACATTGTCTGATTACTATGATCACAAGTATCACTTGGCCGGATCAGGTCATCTACAATTTTTAAATAAAACGGTTCAACTTAAAGAGGGTTATCTTTGGGTTCAGTCATTTCAAGATCGCATGACTTTCAGTGTAGAGACGGCCAATTCTGTGGCTTCGTTTAAGCGTGGTGAAGGCATTGTGTCTTTTGATAGCGCCAGTGGCAAATCACAAGTTTTGGTCAAAAAAGGCGAGTGGCAATATGCTAATTCATTTAATCAAACTTTTGCTCAAACTCTAGTTGAAGGTCAGTTTTCGTTCATCACGATTGATGAGCAAGAAGGCTTTCCGCGCGCAGGCACGCCAATTGGCTACAAGTCATTTAATAAAGTTGTTTCATTGTTTAAAAACGTTGATTCATCAGTTCCGGTTGGCGTCGAGCCAAGCAGAAATATTGCTTCTGTGGTTGAAGAGTCGAGCACTATTCCAGTCATGAAGGCTTCGCATCCAGTTAAAAAAGTTGAAGTAAAAAAAGAAATGGAAAAAGACTTGATGCAGCTTTATAAATCAAGACTCGTAAAGCAAAAGCCTAAACCAAAAAAATGGGCTCCAACTTACGAAGAAAAAGGTAATGTTGAAGTTCGTATTTACGGTGCCCCGAAAGTTGTTAAACAACAAAAAGCGGAAGCCGAAAAACCGAAGTCTTACGTTTTCCATGCCATGAAAGAAGAAGACAAAGCTAAAAAGCGCGCTCCCGCTTCGGTCCCAACCGAAGCTAAGAACGATGCCTTTGAAGCTCACCTGATGGAAGCTTACAAAGATCAAATGCGTCACTCAAATGAGACCAATAAGTTGATCAATGAACTCAAGTCTTTCAATTCAGACTACGTGCAAGGATATTAGTTCCCTTCGCAGTAGCTCAATGACTCTAAATTAGGTATCATTTCCTCCAAATTCCCATGTGTTAAAACATGAATTTGGAGGCTTTTCCATGGCATCTTCTCAATTGCCCGATTCTCTCACTTATGATGATGTACTACTCAAGCCAGGATACTCCGAGATCCTGCCGGCCGATGCAGTTTTAGCTTCCAGATTTTCAAAAAGAATTCCCATGAATATTCCCATTGTCTCGGCTGCTATGGATACAGTGACTGAGTCGCGCACTGCTATCGTTATGGCGCAAGAGGGTGGCATCGGTGTCATTCATAAAAACCTTCGCGCTGAAGATCAGGCCAAGGAAGTTTTAAAAGTTAAAAAGTATGAAGCCGGTATGATTCTTGATCCTATTACTGTTGGCCCTAAGTGGAGTCTTAACCGCGTGCTTGAACTGACAGCACAAAATAAAATCACTGGTGTACCAGTGGTGGACGATAATAAAAAGCTGATTGGCATTTTAACTTCACGGGATCTTCGCTTTGAAACCAACTTTGATCAAAAGGTTGAAGACGTGATGACTCCTTCTGAGCGATTAATTTCCGCCGATGAAGGTGTTGGTTTAGATGAAGCTAAACAGCTTTTGCATAAGCATCGCATTGAAAAACTACCTGTCGTTGATAAGGCCGGACACTTAAAAGGTTTGATCACGATTAAAGATATACTTCGCACAATGACTCATCCCTTTGCGAACAAAGATGAGCTGGGTCGACTTCGCGTCGCCGCTGCTATTGGAGTCGGGGATAAAGAAGTAAAGCGTGCCCATGCCTTGGCAGCCGCTGGTGTTGATGCCCTAGTCGTTGATACGGCCCATGGTCACAGTCTTGGCGTTATCAATATGGTGAAGCTTCTTAAGAAGGAACTGCCTGACGTTGATATTGTTGCTGGTAACGTGGCCACAGGTGATGCTTGTAAAGCGTTAATTGAAGCTGGAGTGGATGGTATTAAAATTGGTGTTGGGCCAGGATCAATCTGTACTACTCGAGTTGTGGCCGGGATTGGTGTGCCACAATTATCGGCATTGATGGAAGCGCGCGAACAATGTGTCGGCGCCAAAGTTCCCTTTATAGCTGATGGTGGGATTAAATATTCTGGCGATGTCGTTAAGGCGTTGGCGGCAGGAGCATCGGCCGTCATGATTGGATCACTCTTTGCTGGTACAGATGAAACTCCCGGCGAGATGGTGTTGTATCAGGGTCGCTCGTATAAAGTTTATCGCGGTATGGGCTCCCTTGGTGCCATGGTTCTTGGCAGCAAGGACCGCTATGGACAGGCCGGTGTGCTCGATCTTGGAAAACTCGTACCAGAGGGAATTGAGGGACAAGTTCCTTATCGTGGTTCTCTCTCTAGTAATATTTATCAATTGCTTGGGGGCTTACGCTCTGGCATGGGATACGTTGGAGCGAAGAATCTAGAAGAGCTGCGTGAGAAAGCAAAGTTTATTCGCATCACTTCGGCCTCACTCAAAGAGAGCCATCCTCACGATGTCATCATAACAAAAGAAGCTCCCAATTATTCGATTTCAAGTTAAGGAAAGAAGATGAAAGTGCGTCAGATATGGATCGTCGACTTTGGTAGTCAGTACACTCAATTGATTACCAGAAAAACAAGAGAGCTTGGTCACTCCTCAGAAATTATAACGGTTGAAGAGGCTAAGAGACGTTTTGCTGCTGGCACTCGTCCAGGGGCCCTGGTGCTTTCTGGTGGGCCAGATTCAGTTTCAGAAGATCTCGACTTTTATCACGACTTTTTTAATGATGAATCTCTTGCAGTTCTTGGGATTTGTTATGGAATGCAACTCATGGCCAGAGAGTTTGGTGGTAAGGTCGAAAAAGGTGTGTTGGGCGAATATGGTCATACCAAAATTCACACTGCGCCAGGCTTTTCAATTCCCGGAGTCAAAGGGGACCTTGAGGTTTGGATGTCTCACTTTGATACCGTAGCACAAGCTCCGGCCGGCTTTAAAAGGGCGATGGAATCACATAATAAGGTTTTAGCGGCCATGGTGCATGAAACTCGCCCAATCATGGGATTGCAGTTTCACCCTGAAGTTGATCACAGTGAAGGCGGGCGTGAAATCCTCGCTTACTTTTATGAAAAATTAGCGGGTCTTGAAAAAGACTGGGATGAAAGTGAAATGCTTCGCGAAGCCATCGCGCTGGTTGAATCTATCGGCGAAGGAAATGTTCTGTGTGCTTTTTCCGGTGGAGTTGACTCTCTGGTAGCAGCGACATTGGCGCATAAAGTTTTAGGTGAGAAGCTTCACTGTTTCTTTGTCGATAACGGACTGCTTCGTCCACAAGATCACGGCCATATTAAAACGCTTCAACAGCAGACGGATCTCAATATTACAGTTCTTGATTCTAAAGAGTTCTTCTATGAAAAATTAAGCGGATTAGATGAGCCTGAGAAAAAACGTAAGGCCATTGGCGTAACGTTTATTGAAGTATTTGAGCAACAAGTTCATAAGTATGAACAAGAGCACGGAATTAACTTTACCCACCTTCTTCAGGGAACACTTTATCCCGACGTCATCGAGTCAATCTCACCCCATGAAAAAGGTGGTAAGTCGGTCACAATAAAATCACATCATAATGTTGGCGGGTTACCAGAGCGCATGAAGCTGAAACTACTCGAGCCGCTTAGATTTTTATTTAAAGACGAAGTCAGACGCTTAGGTGAAGAACTAGGTCTTAAGCATGAGTGGGTTCATCGCCATCCATTTCCTGGTCCTGGCATCGGCGTGCGTATTCTTGGCGAAGTGACCAAGGAGCGCGTTGCTAAAGTACAAGAGAGTGATCAAATTCTTTTTGAAGAGCTTCATAGTCATAATTTCTATGAAGCCACCTGGCAGGCGTTCACTGTGCTTCTTCCGGTCAAAACAGTTGGAGTCAAAGGCGACGCTAGGGCCTATGAAGAAGTCATTTGTGTTCGAATGGTCAATAGTGGCGATGGTATGACGGCCACATGGACAGATGCACCAAGAGATTTACTAAGTACTGTTTCTAGTCGAATTTGCAACGAAGTGAAGGGTGTAACTCGTGTCGTGTACGATATTACATCTAAACCTCCGGGCACGATTGAGTGGGAATAGTTGCTTCTTGCCGTTTCGAGTCAAGATTGGGAACATAAGAGAGTAATCCTCTCAATTGGAGTTCCCTATGTCCGTTTGGCAACAAATGTTCTCAAAACGAATGCTCATCGCCTTCATCATGGGGATGGCCGCAGGACTGCCGCTTTTGCTCACAGGTTCGACACTCCAGGCATGGATGAGAGGCGAGGGCGTTTCGCTTGAAAATGTCGGTTTGGTTTCACTCATTGGCCTTCCTTATACTCTAAAGTTTTTATGGGCTCCCATCTTTGATCGCTTTGTTCCAAAGTTTCTAGGTCGCCGTCGTGGTTGGCTACTAATGGTTCAGCTTGTCCTTGCCGCCTGTATTGCACTTATGGGTGCCTTTAATCCGGTTAGCAATATTTCAATGATTGTCTTTATCGCATTCCTAGTGACTTTCTTCAGTGCCAGCCAGGACATCGTTGTCGATGCTTATCGCCGTGAAAGTTTAAGCGATGAAGAGCTGGGACTTGGTTCAAGTCTTTATGTGAATGGCTATCGTGTGGCTATGCTTATATCAGGTGCTGGTGCTTTAGTGCTGGCTGATAATATGAGCTGGCGTTTAGTCTATCTCATTATGGGTGCCATTATGGGCATTTCAGCCCTCTCGACTCTATTTGCTGATGAGCCAGAGATGACAGAGTCAGCGCCAAGAACACTCAAAGAAAGTGTAATTGATCCATTTGTAGAGTTTTTTAAACGTGACGGAGCACTTTGGGCTTTAGCCTTTATTTTCTTTTATAAAGTCGGCGATCAGATGGCCTCGAATATGACCATGCCACTTTATTTAGATCTCGGCTTTAGTAAAACGGAAGTAGGGGTAATTGTTAAGGCCTTTGGTTTTTGGGCGACAATCGTTGGAGGACTTCTGGGTGGAACCCTCATGATTAAGCTTGGGATGGTTCGCTCACTTGTTATCTTTGGCATTCTACAAATGATCTCAACTGCCGGCTTTTCAGTTCTTGCCATGGTTGGAAAAAATGACAGCGTTCTAGCTGCAGTGATTAGCTTTGAAAATCTCTCGGCCGGAATGGGAACAGCAGCTTATGCAGCTTTTATGGCCTCTCTTGCCAATAAGAAATTCACTGCGACTCAATATGCTCTGCTTTCAAGTCTGATGGGAATGCCGCGAGTATTAGCTTCCGCCCCCACCGGCTTTATGGCCGCTAATATGGGCTATTCCTCATTCTTTATTTTCTGTACGTTGATTGCAATTCCAGGACTATTTATGATCGCTAAGCTTTCAAAGATGTTAAAGGCGCCTCACCGTTAACTTAGCAACTAATTGAGCGTGGCAGATGGTATTTCTTCTGCCGCGACATTTATTTTTTTGCTTTACGATTTCAAGTTCGATTTCACTTAAGTTTGGATCAAGCCCAGTACCTAGAATAAGTTCTTCAGAGTTTTCAAGCATCCACTCCATCGCCAGCTCTTCTGCCGATTCATCGGAGTTATGGGTTGAATTAAGTTCAAAAGTTTGTACTTTGCCCTGAATCACAACCATGGCCTTGCCACTGACTAAGTTTTGTTTATTGTTTTCTACGACGCGGCTTTGTTCAAGATCGACGTCGATATCGATGACAACTTCATAAGCATAAGCCTCGCCCCATAGGGCAAAGATGCCAATCAGCATAAGCATTTGAACGATTGTTTTCATGACTTGATTATAGAGCTAATAGGAAATAATTTAACGCGACGTGTAATTAATATAGTGCTTTTATGCACTCCAACATACTGATTTTATTTGTTTATACCTTGACGAGAGGGACTTGGCGCCCATATTAGGACTTGGAGGCGAAATGACAAAAGCTACGAAGATTGGCCAGGCATTTACGATTCATGAAGGAACCATGATTCCGATTGGTCGTGGTGTGCTGAAAATACACTTTAATAAGGCTCAACCAAAGCCAGAGAAAAATCTTGAAGTAGAAATCAAAGAAAAAAAAGATAAGTTAAAAAAGCCCTAGCTGCTCAGGCTTAGGCTCGCTTGAAGGACTACGACGCTTTCTAGAAATTTGAATCTCACGTTTTTCAAAACTATTTTCTTTCGTAAAGATAACAAAAAAGCTCATATCAGAATACTTTCGCTTAAGCTCTTTCATCTCTTCAGTAACGAGTTCGACGTTCTTAGGATCATCGTCAGACATGCCAAAACGGTGATGAGGACTATAACCATAAACTTGAATGGCCTTCTCGACTGACTCCCTAATGGCGGCGCGCTTGAGCTCTGGAACACTATGCTTGAGCTCCTTGTCGCCAAGTTCTATTCGCACATCGGGATTAGAAACAGGATAGATTGAGAGATAATTGGGCGAATGGGGCAGGTGACCATCGCGAACCATAAGATTGATTCCCTCGATCAAGGTGTCTTGATTATGACCTCTGGCCGTAATAATCGAAATCGGTCTGCGATTAAAAGTCGCATGGTAAAAACAATTCCATGAGGGCGCTTTCCAGCCATAATCTTTTGTTTCAAGTGCCTTTTCAATGTCTTGTAAGAAGACTTGCTTCTTGCGAATAATTTTATCGAGTAGTGAAAAGTTCTTATCGCGAAAATGTCTAAAACTTCCTTGAATGTCATCAAAGTTTAAAAAATAATCAGCAAATCTTCCCGACTTTCCAATATTCTTATTTTCTCTCGCAAACTCGCCAGATGAAATGGTTTTTTCTTCGTTCGTGTTTTTGTGAAAAATTACAATTGGAGTCGATAGGTAGGCGACGTTGTCATCAAAATCAAAGAAATAGAAGCTCTTACCCCCAAGGTGGGCGTTTCGATCTAATTCAAATGGGCGGCCTATTTCCAGCTCAAGTTGAGTTTGGTTTTTAGCCTGTTTTTGACGAAGAAGGCGCATTAAGTCTCCGGTAACTCCACCGCTAATTTTGCCAAACGATAGAGCTCTACAGGGGCCGAATCAAGTGATTCACCCGCAACTTCATGAAGATTTGCTAAACATAAAGCTCTAACGCTACTAGGCCATTCACCTTGAGCCGAGCATGTGCGATAAAAAGCGATTGATTTACCAATGATCACACCGTCATTTGGATTATCATGGAGGAGTTGTTTAATATTACCAAGTTCTTCTGAGAGCTCAGCAATAGAAAGCGGCATATGATGAAGCTCGTGTTCACCAAGGGCGCGAAGCTCCTGTTTGCTTGGCATCCCTTTAGAGATACGAGCAATACTCATGTCTAAACTCTCTAGGCCATCAAGTTCTTTTTGAACGTTAATAATCTCTTCTTGATTATTTTGAACAAAAACAGAACGAGTTGTAGGAGCGGACTCAGGAGCTGCTCTGAGTGTTTCTTCATTAAATTTCTTTTGACTACCGATCATGGCAGCAATTGCAAAAATAACAACTAGAAAAAGAATTCTTCTCTTATTCATTTTATAACCTCACCGCTTCAGGGGCCGGGTTCCAGTTTTTAGATGGAATGAGTTCAAGTGCATCAGCAGCTCTTGCAGCAGCAAGAACACGCTGTTCAAGATCGACAATCTTATTATAGGTCGAAAGTGAAATTCGTCCTGTTATGCGCTCAATTTCGTAGAGAGTCTTCTGTGTAGAGAGTTGCAACTTAAGCGACTCAAGTTCCATATCGTCTGATTCCAAAACTTTTGGAGTATCAACGAGTACGCGATTGAGCGAGTCTAGGTAGCGCAGACGAAGCTTTTCCTTTTCAGAAGCACTACAATCGTCACAGTTTTTAATAAACTCTTTTATGATCTGTGCGCCAACCGTATAGGGACCGTTAAGGTTACGATCACAGGCATGTACACCAGCAAAATCGTGATCTGTTGGGCAAACGGCGTGAAAGAATCCTATGCCAGCACCAGAGCCATCGCTATGTCTGGCTTCGTGAAAAAAGGTCGACATTCTACCAAGCCCATTTGCCTTGGAAAGCTCATCTTTCGAGTTAATCAAATACTTCTTCATAAAGAGACCTTCACCAATTTGGATAACTCCAGTTCTTGGTGAAATGATTTGATAGCTCTTAGATGAAAGAAAACCAGTCTTAACTTTTAATGTAAAAAGCTGATTAGCCGTTTTTCCTGCGTAATAAAGGCCTGTGCCAATATTACTCATAACCGTCACGCCTTTAGAACCATTACCAGTTGCAGGTCTAGGCATTGCTTTTTCTATGATCGCCGGTTGATTAACAGGATACTGTGAATAATCTTGCGCTTTAATTTTAAGCTTGGTCACGTCAGTGTCTTCAATAACAACTGATACGCGATCTCTTAACCATTGATAGGCCGAAATTGCGTTGAGATCATTGATCTCTAAAAGCTCAAGCGTTTTTGGATCAGCACTTTGTGAGAAAGACATCTCGCGCAGCTGTTCAAGATCGCGCGTTAATGTTCGACGATAATCTTTAGAGATTTTCTTCGATAAGGTAATATCATCGGCACCACCATGCACTTGCGGCATCATGACCATACTGATGGTAAAAGATAGTAGGGACTTTAAAATCATCTATATTCCTTTCTCATTTTGGCCATTTATACCACGCGTCACAAAACCTTCAAGCTGGTCAGTAAAAAGGAAAGAGTCTAGGATTAAAGCAGGTTTAAGCGTTATTTGGAGTTTGTGTGACTAGATTCAATAGACGAGATTTCGTGACCTTTATGGGGGGATCACTGGCCTTGGCCGCCGTAGGTTGCGCTAAGAAGCCCCATGAAGCCGAAGCAGTATCTGCTGTAAAATCAATAGGTTTACTCCCTCAAGTTGATGATCAACTGCGCTTGATGCAAGATCTAAAGTACGAAATTTTACTGGAATGGGGCCAGCCCATCTCTAAGAACTCGCATTTTGGATACAATAACGATTATTTGGCCATCCTCCCAACTAGCGATTCCGACATTTGGTGGCTGTGGATTAATCACGAATATTGTAACCCCTTATTTGTATCCAACTATGTGAAAGGTAGCCAAAAGACGAAGCAACAGGTGGCCAAAGAGATGAGTGAAGTCGGCGGCTCGTTAGTTAAGATTAAGCGAAATCTGAAAACAGGACGCTGGATGTTTGTACCAGGTTCTGGCAAGCGCTTTGATGCGACCTCTAAAATTCCATTTGCTGGCGGTAAAGTCCTAGGCTCCGATCACGGTATTGGAACAATGGGAAATTGCGCGGGAGGAATTACACCGTGGAATACATTCCTAACCTGTGAAGAAAATATTGATGGTTATTACGGCGATGTAAACTCTAAGGGTAAGCAAGTTGATAAGCCATTTTTACAGTGGGAAAAATTTTACAACTATCCTCCTCAACACTACGGTTGGGTGGTTGAAGTCAATCCTAAAACACAAAGTGCAAAAAAACTTCTCGCGCTTGGGCGCTTTGCCCACGAAAGCTGTACTGTACATAAGCTTTCTGATGGTCGAGTTGTTGCCTATTCTGGTGATGATAAAGCAGATGAGCACTTGTATAAATTTGTCTCTTCCAAGCCCAATAGCCTTGAAGAGGGAGAGCTTTTTGTTGCCAATATTAAAAAAGGTAAATGGATAAGTCTTTCTCTTGAGAAGCAACCACTTTTACAAAAACATTTTAAAACACAAATTGAAGTTTTAACTTTTGCCAGAGAAGCCTCAAAGTTACTTGGAGCTACACCTCTTGATCGTCCTGAAGATATTGAAATCCATCCAAGTAGCGGTGAAGTTTTTGTGGCCCTCACAAATAATGTGAATCGCATGAACTTTCATGGCTCGATTATGAAATTGAGCCCAAGAGATGGGGAACATACTAGCGAAGACTTTAAGGCCCAAGATTTTCTCGTTGGCGGAGAAGGTGTAGGCTTTTCATGTCCTGATAATTTGATGTTCGATCCCAAAGGCAACCTTTGGTTTACAACAGACATGTCGGGTAAAGTGATCGGTAAGCCTCCGTATAAAAGCTTCGGCAATAACGCCCTTTTTTATGCTCCTTTGAGCGGACCTGATGCTGGAGCTATTATTCGAGTCGCAGAAGGACCGATGGATTCAGAACTCACCGGACTTTGTATAACGCCAGATAAAGCAGGGCTTTTTCTTAGTGTTCAACATCCAGGAGAACTGTCAAAAGATGCGAGCAAGCCAACTTCCCACTGGCCTCGCGGCGGATCTGAAACTCCACGCCCATGTGTCGTAGAGATTCGCGGTAAATTTATGGAGCAAGTTTTAGGATGAAGTTTTTTTTAATAGTATTTCTATTGTTTTCCCAAGTGGCCGTAGCGAACACGGCGGTAGAAATCGCCTCGATTAAAGGCAAGGTTTTGTATTACCGAGATCGAGTTATTTCTATTTTGACGGAAAAGACGATCTTAAAAAATGATGACTTGATTATGACTAAAGAGGGGCGAGTCTCGCTACAATTTGAAGATACGACCTTAGATTTTGCCCCTCACTCGCTTTTTAGAGTGATGAATCTTAAGAATAATGAGCGCCACCAGTTTGGCGAGTTTCTGATGGGGGACTTCTCATCAAGCACGAGAAAGAAACTTGTCGATACTCGAAGGCTTGAAGTTCTACTGCCTAAGTCAAAAGTCCACGTTGTCGGAACAAAGTATGTCGTACAAATTGCTGCGAATGTTGAAAAACTTCTGACTAGGCAAAAAGGTGAGTTTGAAGAGTTACCAAGACTTGAACTTATTCCCGAAGTTGTGGCGAGCAATGACCTCGTGACACAGATCACTTGCTTTGAAGGAAAAGTTTTCGTTAAGACTGATAGTGGACAAGAAAAGCCATTAGAAAAAAGTGAGTCGGTACTTTACTCTGGAAACGGTGCCAATCTTCGCCTGACTCTAAAAGATGAGAGCGATTTAGAGTCACTGCGAGATGGACTTAAATTCTTTTTAGACGCTTTGCCAGAGACGAACGCCAATCTCGTTGAATAGAAACCATGGCCGGTATTAAAAAGAGCGTCAAGAAAGTTGCAAAGACAAGGCCCCAACCCATGGACAGAGCGAGTGGTTTTGTAAAACCAGAGTCACCACCAAGGCCGTAGGCCATAGGGAAAACCCCACCTAATGTTGTAATACTCGTCAAAAGAATCGGGCGAAGCCTAGAAACTGATGCATCGATCAAGCCTTGTCGACCTTCGCCATTAGCCAACTTTCTATTAATAGCGTCAACTAAGATAAGCGAATCGTTGACCACGACTCCGGCCATGCCAATGACACCGACCATGGCCATGATATCAATGGCCTTATCGTGAAGAGCAAAAGCCGCAATAACGCCGATGGAGCCAAAGGGAATGGCCAAACCAATAAGTAGTGGCTGAATTATTGAACTTAAAGTGAGTGCCAAAATAAAGAGAATCATCGCTATGGCATAGATTAATGACTGACTCATGGAGCTTTTGTTTTTGCTCGCTTGGCGATCAGCATCTTCGACTTGAAACTTGAGCATTGGAAACTTAAGAGCAAGAGGTTCAAGCGCTTTTTCTAGGTCTGCTTGGAAAACTTCTTTTTTAGTTTGATCGGCCAAGTACGAAACTTCAACGGCAACAACGCGCTCGACATTTTCACGATCAATGCGTTTGAGAGCTCTAGTTTTTTTCCATGAGCCGAAGGTTGATAGCTGCGCGATTTGGCCTTCACCGATAATGACGGGAAGACTGGAGAGTTGATCAAAGTCTAGTCGATCGCCAAGTGCGATATAAGAGTAGACATTAACATTCTCTCCATCCCAGCGAAGCTGATGAAGCTTACTCTCGGCCACGTAACCACGAATTTGTAGCGACAGATTTGAAAGCTCTAGTCCGTATTGAGTCAGGGCCGCTCTGTTTGGCTCAAAACTCCAGCTATCAGCGAAAAGTTTTGGGTCAACGGAGAGGGATTTAAAACCTTTTATATCTTTGGCGCTATCCGAAACTCCGGTAAGTAGACGTTCAACATCGAGTCGGCCACGACCTGAAATTGCAACGCGAAGTGAGTGATCTTTAGCATCATCAAAACCATCGAGTCTGCGATCAACTTCAATGCGCTCAAACATCTCTTTATCTACGCTTTCAAGTCCCAGTTCGATAGCTTCTTTGATCGATTGCTTGGCCTGTTCAATATCATCCATGGTCTGAGCAAAGCGCACATTAAATTGCGCATATTTTGGCCCCTCATACTTTTCCCCTGAAACCCAAGCTTCACCAATTTCTGTGTCGATATATTGGTAAAGTGATTTATCCAAATTATTCATGATCTGCTTAATTGGCTCTAACTTCTTAGATGACTCTTCTATCGAAGTACTTTCTTTAAGTACGGTGAGGACACGTAAGCGCTCACTACTGATTCGAAGGTCAAATTTAAAGGGAACCTTTGCCGAAGCAAACCAAATAGCGCCTACAAGTAGTGATACAAAAGAAAAAACTAAAACATAGCGAAAACGAAGACTAAACCAGAGAATCTTTTCATAGCGACCGCGAAGTCGATCGATCAGCTTGAGTCTTTTAGGATTAAGTGGCTCTTTTACAAAGTGAGCAAGGTGATTAGGAAGAATGAAAAAACATTCAATCCAACTCATTGTTAGGGCCGCGATCACAACCCAAGGAATCGCTGCGAGTACATTGGCAATTCCTCCGCCGGCAAGAAGCAGCGGCATGAAGGCAACCAGTGAGGTGAGTACTGTTCCCGTCACTGGACCGATGGTTTCAAGTACGGCATTGACGGCAGCTTCTCTTGGAGCAACTCCAGCTTCGAGATGCTGGGAGTATTGTTCAGTTACAATGATGGCGTCATCAACTAGAATTCCGAGTACTAAGATCATGCCTACGACAGAGATAATGTCGATGGAGATGCCCAGGGATTGAAGCACAGCAAAGGTGGCCAGATAGGCAAGCGGCATCCCGATTGCTGTCATGAGCGCTGCCTTAAAGCCGAGGAAAAAATAAAGAATGGCGATGACTAGAATCGTTCCATAGATGGCATTGGTGGTGAGAACGTTAAGCTGGCGCTCAATAAAAGAGGGGCCGTCACCAGTTAATAAAACTTCGAGTCCAGCTGGGGGACTTTCTTTTTCCAAAACTAAATTAAGACGATCTCGAAGTGTGAGAGTATCGGTGTCCATGTCTTTAAACAAAATGATAGTCGCACTAGGCTTACCATTTACCGTTCTTTCGACTTGATCATCGGGGGGAAGGCGCCAGTTGACTTGGGCCACTTGATGCAGTCTGACTACGTTGCCTGAGCTATTACCTTTGATAATAAGATTTGAAACTTGTGAAACATCTCTTAGAGTATTATCAAACTCCACGACGATATCACCGCTTTCTTTTTCAATCACTCCAAGAGGGAGTAGGGCAAAGGCAGAGCGAACTTTATTGGCGATCTCTGGCAAAGAGACGCGAAAACGCGCTAGATCTTTTGGTCTAAGTTGGACATAAACTTGTTTCTTAGGACTGCGATCATCAATCCTCGTCATGCCCTCGATTCGTCTGAGACGCTCTGTAAAAGCTCTTGTCCAAGCAAGATGAGCGTCATTATCTTTGTCAAAACCTACAAGGGACAAGGTTCCAAACCAAAAGGTATTGATTTTAATATTTTCAACTTCAAGGTTTTCTAAGTCTTCTGGCAGTTGCGAGCGAATTGAGGTGACAGCACTTTCAACTCTTGAGTGTAAATCTTCAACGTCATTGAAGCTGTCAAAGATATCGAGTTTGACTGTGAAGTTACCGGCCGTCGTATTTGATGTGATTCTTTCGATACCAGCAAAGCTTCGAACGGCATCTTCTATCGGCGCTGTTACAAATTCTTCCATCTGGGCAGCACTGGCACCAGCGAGATTGGCGCGAATTTGAATCATCTTTACTTCAAAGGGTGGAATCAAGTCGCGCTTCATTGTGAAGACAGCAACAGTTCCAATAATGAACAAAAACACGCAAACAAGGTTGACGATAAATGAATGGTCTATGGCGGCATTGATTAATCTTTTTAACATCGCAAGAAGGTGCCAGAAAAAGAGAACTATTGCAATGCGCTAATGGTGATTTTTTTCGAACATTCAGTGGCTTAAAAAAATCTATGAGGCGCGTTAAAACTGACGAATCGGCCCTATTCTGAGACAATAGAAAAGTTACACCACACACGCGTACGAGGCCATTCATGTCACTTCTTGAGACCCATCCGGACAGCTTTGTTCATTTGCACCTTCATACTCAGTATTCGCTACTTGATGGAGCAATCAGACTTCCAGATTTAATCAATCAAGCCAAGGAATGGAATATTCCGGCCATTGCACAAACTGATCACGGCAATATGTTTGGTGCCATTGATTTTTATACTCGTTGTAAATCTGCTGGGATTAAACCAATCCTTGGATCAGAAATTTATTTTACTCCCGGCTCTCGTTTTGACCGATCTCCTTCTAAAAAAGCCAAGTCTGTCTCTAACCAAGACGCCGAAGAGAGCTCACGTCAAATTCACCACCTCATTCTTCTTTGTAAGAACAACACCGGTTATGAAAACTTATGTAAACTTTTATCTCAAGCCTACCTTGAGGGCTTTTATTACAAGCCACGCGCCGACCTCGACTTACTTAAAGAATTCTCTGAAGGACTTATTTGCACGACGGCCTGTCTTAAAGGCGAGGTTGGATATAATTTCTTCACCGACCAAGATGACAGGGCCAAAAAGGCGATTACTAAACTCCATGATGTCTTTGGCGATGACTTCTATTTAGAAGTTCAACAAAACGGCCTGGAAGAACAAAAAATTGTGAATGAAAAAGTGATCGCTTATGCCAAAGAAAATGGCTTACAAGTAGTTGCTACCAATGATGCTCACTATATGACAAAAGAAGATGCAACTGCGCAGGAAGTTCTTCTTTGTGTTCAAACTGGTAAAACTTACGCCGATGAAAATCGCATGCGTATGACTTCACAAGAGTTTTACTACAAAAGCCCTGAGGAGATGCGCCGTGCTTTTGCCGATCATCAAGAAGCCTGTGATAACACTCTTCGTATCGCTGATAAGTGCAATGTCGAACTCAATTGGACAGATGAGAAAGGTAATCAGATCTATCATCTTCCAGACTATCCAATTGAAACGGATGAGACAGTCGATGATTACTTTACTCGTATGTCCCATGAGGGCTTAGAGGCTAGGTTTGCAGGACCGCATTTTAGAAAATTAGTCGAGCAAGATAATTGGGAGACTGAGCTTAAGCCGAAGTATTGGCAGCGACTTCAAGATGAAGTCAAAATGATTTTGCAGATGGGGTTTCCTGGCTACTTCCTTATCGTATCGGACTTCATTAAGTGGTCTAAAGACAATGGTATTCCTGTTGGTCCGGGACGTGGTTCTGGGGCAGGTTCATTAGTGGCTTATTCCCTCGATATTACCAACGTCGATCCACTTCCATACAACTTGCTTTTTGAGAGATTCATTAACCCTGAACGTATCTCCATGCCTGACTTTGACGTAGACTTTTGTCAAAGTGGTCGTGGGCGCGTGATTGATTACGTGACTCAAAAGTACGGCGAAGATCGAGTCGGTCAAATTATTACATTCGGTAAACTTCAAGCAAAGGCCGTTATTCGTGACGTGGCCCGTGTGTTTGCGCTTCCATATTCAGAAGCAGATATGATCTCAAAGCTGATTCCAGAAGAACTTGGGATTACTCTTGATAAAGCACTTGAGATGGAGCCAAAACTTCGCGAACTAATGGACACTGATCCAAAAATTCGCCAGATCATTAATATCTCTAAACGACTTGAAGGACTTCTTCGTCACGCCTCAATTCACGCTGCTGGCGTTATTATTACAAATAAACCTTTAGTTTCTTATTGTCCGCTATTTAAGGGACGAGAAGGTGAGAAGGTTGTTCAGTTTGATAAAGATTTCTCTGAAAAAATTGGCCTGGTTAAATTCGATTTCTTAGGACTAAAGACTCTTACGGTTATTGATCATGCTTCTAAATTTATTAAGCGCGACTCAAACCCAGACTTTGATATTGAAGATATCGATCTTGAGGATAAAGAGGTTTACGACTTTATTGGCGACGGCGAAACCATCGGTGTTTTCCAACTTGAAAGTTCGGGCATGATCGAGCTTTGTAAGAGAATTAAACCCAACACGCTAGATGATATCACAGCGATTAACGCTCTTTATCGCCCAGGTCCTCTTGAGTCGGGCATGGTCGATGACTTTATTGAAATCAAGCACGGCCGCAAAGAGATGACCTTCCCGTTTGAAGACCTAGCTCCTGTGCTCAAAGATACTTACGGCGTTATCGTTTACCAAGAACAGGTGATGAACGTTGCTCGTATCATCGGCGGTTACACTCTTGGCCAAGCCGATATGCTTAGACGTGCTATGGGGAAAAAGAAAATTGAAGAAATGGATCGCCACCGTGAAATTTTCCGTCAAGGTGCGATAGAGCGCGGTTATGATGAGAAAAAAGCAGTCGATCTCTTTGAACTTATGGCCAAGTTTGCAGCCTACGGATTTAACAAGTCCCACGCTGTGGCCTATGCCCTCATTGCCTATCAAACAGCGTTTCTAAAGAGATATTATCCTGCGGCTTTCTTTGCTGGTCTGCTCTCAACCGAACTTTCCAACATGGATAAAGTGACGGCCTATATTAACGACTGTCGTGGCCGCGGTATTCAAGTTTTGCCTCCCGATGTGAACGAGTCCATGTGGCTGTTTAACGTCGTCGAGGAAAATATTCGTTTTGGTATGGGCGCAGTTAAAAACGTTGGTGAAAATGCGGTTGAAGCGCTGATTCGTGAACGTGAAGAAAATGGTCCATTTGAAGGCTTTGTTGATTTTTGCGAGCGCGTCGATCTTAAGGCCGTTGGCAAAAGAGTGATTGAATCATTAATTAAAGTTGGCGGCTTTGATGGCTGTGAAAAAGAACTCAATCGCAAAACCATGCTTGAAAATATGGAATTGATTGTTGCTTACGCGCAAAAGAAGCAAGAAGAAAAAGCGCTAGGTCAAAGCAATCTTTTCGATCTTGATGCAGCAGCGGTTGAAGATTCGAATCTTCAACTCGATATTGCAGCGGTTGAAGACTTTGATGAAAAGGAAAAGCTTTCTTGGGAAGCAGCTTTGATGGGGATCTATGTTTCTGGCCATCCACTTGATCGCTTTGCCAATGTGCTTAAACAAATGTCATCCATGAGTATTTCAGATGTTCATGAGATTTCAGGTGGTGACAAAAGAGAGATGATGCTGGCCGGACTGATTTCTGGACGTAAAAATATCCTGACTAAAAAAGGCGACAAAATGTGCTTCGCCACCTTAGAGGATTTAACTGGCAAGATTGAGTGTATCGTTTTTCCAAGGACATTTGCCGAATACGAGGAAATCCTCGCTGGGGATGAGCCACTCATCATGGAAGGGCAGGTTAATCTGGCCGAAGAGCCACGAAAATTCTTCCCTACGAAAATTCAAAAGCTAAAGGATCAAGCGGAAGAGCGAGTGACCGGAGTTCGCATCAGTGTCGAGCGTGAACAATTAAACGAGTCTCGACTCAAGCGCTTTAAACAAGTACTATTAAGCTATCGTGGAAGTGTTCCACTACACATGATTGTTATTTCTGATCAAGACAAAGTTCGTATGCCATTTGGACAAGACTTCTTAGTGAATCCGACTCCTCAATTGGCCGCCAAGATTAACGAAGTCTTTCAAGGAAATAGTGTTCAGTTTGTTGTGGATGGAAAGCTGGAAGATGTTAGCGCATCTCAAATTTAAGGTAACCAATGAATTTTAAAACTATAGTCGCTCTCATTTTGTTTTTTGTTACAACAACTCTAAGTGCTCAATCGACCATTTCCGGAGAAGGACGTTTTTATGCCGGGGATGATGACTCCTTAGGCTTTGTCAAAAATCAGCTTCATTATCAAGCGGTGCGAGATGTGATCTCTAAAGAACTCAAGAACATGGGTTTAGATGATAAGGTTTTCTGGCAACGCTATGAGAGCAAGTTTGGAGAGTACTTCCAAAATATCGAAAAGCAGCTAAAAGAAAAATATGTTGATGCTAGTGGAGAAGTTCCAAAAGATAAAAAGGTGGACTTTGAAAAAGCGCTCAGAGCGAAGAGGCTAGAGGCGATGTCACGCTACGGTCGAATCCAAGGCGTGATTGCATCTTACTCGGTCAAGCGCATGACCAGATCCCCTCAAAATCCTCAATCTCGCTTCTATCAAATTGAGGCAAAGACAGATCGTCGAAGCGTGAATGAGCTTTATATTAAGTTTACTTCTGACGAAGCGGATCGAAAGTACACAACACTTTTCGTGACAGTCGACTTTGCCTTGTCTCATATGACATGGACAGATACCGGAGTAGAAGTCGGTAGTGATTTTACAGATGTCGTTCGCGACCATTGGCGCAAATGGCTTGAAAATAAGTTTGCAGGGCAAATCGATGAGATTGTTTTTACTGACGATACAATGCAAAGACAGCTTCGTGAGTTCTTGTTGCTCCCAAGAGATTTAGAGTTTAACCAGCGCCTTGAGAATGGTGATTCATCCTTGTCCCGTTATGGCACTGGTCTATGGCTGAAGATCAGTATGAAGATGGATAAGTTGCGTGAAGATGAACTTTTAAAAAAGCGCGAGATTTCAGTCGATGGTGATGTTCTCATGATAGAACTTAGAACTAATCGTAGTATTGCTCAGTCAAATTTTGACCCGGAAAAGAAACTCTTTCATACAGAAGAAGCTAAAAGTTTTAGCTCCTCTCTTGCGAGCATGGTCTACTCAAAGCCATTACCAGCTTTTGAAGAGGCTAGAAGGGCCATGCGTGAGATTTCCATGTCCAAGCAAGACTTTCATCTTAAGATCGCTTCACTTACTTCCATCCAAGATCTTCTCGATGTTGGAATCTTGCTCACGAATAAGGGCGTTGTCCACCAAGCGCGCACTGAAGTCGTAGGCTTTGATGGCTCAAAAGGTGTACTGAATATTTCATTTAGAGGCGGGCGTCAGAACTTAACAAGTTTCTTAAGAGGCATCACTGGAGCTGCGGTAGGAAATGGCAAAGTTCTTCAAGTTAACCCAGAAAAGCCGACGGAGATGACCTTAATGGTTATTGAACAAAATGAGCAACCGGCTAAAAATTCTAAAACATCAATTTAAGGATCGAATTGCATGAAGTTTTTTAATATTTGTTTGCTTTTAGTTTCTCTGTTGGCTTGCTCGAAGCAAGTTGTTCGTCGTGATAATGAAGGTCGAAGAGCGGGACCGCCCCCAACAAAAGGCTTTCAAAGTGTTAAAAAGAAAGTCGCACTTCTCACATTCTTTAACGAAAGTCCTTATGGTGGGGAAGACCTTGGTATTGTTGCAACGGAAGAGCTAAGAAAAGAGCTTTCTCGCACAGGTGAGTTCATTGTTGACCCTATGGCCATGAAGATCTTTGGATCATCTAAAGAGGTTTATGCTGGCGGTGGAGTTAAGTTAGTTCAGCTATCTCGTCGTGCCAAAATTGAAGGTGTGAATCTGGTTGTCTTTGGTCGCGTCGTCGAGGCTCGAGTTCGCGAAAAAACGGATGAAATTGGTTTTGTACGTGAAACTAAGAGCTTTACAGAAGCCAAGCTTGAGATTCGAATTTTCGATGTGAATAGTAATAAAGAAATTTATACTGAAACTCTATCGGGCTACGCCGATGATCAAACTTATCGTTTCTTCGCCGAGGACCGCGAAAATAGTGTCAATCAACGTCGTGATCTTCTTCGCTATGGTGTTCGTGTTGCCGCCAGAAAAGCTGTGCCTAATATGTTGGATATTTCTAGGAAGCTTGATTGGGTCGGCAGAGTTGCCAAAATTGTTGGTACGAGAATTTATGTTAATGCCGGTCGCGAAAGTGGCTTGCAGATAGGGGATGTTCTTAAAGTACTGACCGAGGGACAAGAGATTTTTGATCCTGAAACTGGAGCATTAATAGGTGTTTCCAAGGGCGAGATCAAGGGGACAATCGAAATCATCGATTACTTCGGCCCAGATGGCACCATTGCTATCCTCCATTCTGGTGGATCTGTGCTTGATGGTGACTTTGTTCAGCTCTACTAAGACGCTTTAATGAACACCTATAACTTATTTAAGAATTTAGCTTTTAAACTCGATCCTGAACTTATTCATGAATTTTCGATGAAAAGTTTTGGTGTTTTTCCACGGGTTCTATCTGGCTTATTTTCAAGTGATACGCCTAAACAAGCCCATCAAATCGAAGTCGCAGGTCTTAAGTGGAGTTCTCCCGTTGGACTAGCTGCAGGGCTTGATAAAAATGCTGCGGCAATTGATTTTTTTTCAAGACTTCCTTTTGGTGCTATTGAGGTTGGAACCGTAACCCCTAAAGCTCAAGAGGGAAATCCAAAGCCGCGCCTCTTTCGTCTTATCGAACAGGAATCGTTACTTAATCGCATGGGTTTTAATAATCATGGCATGAATACTGTGCTTGATAATATTACGGCCCTTGATCCGGCTTCTAGGCCAAGATGCCTTGGAGTAAATCTCGGTAAAAATAAGACAACTTCACCGGACAAAGCAGCACTGGATTATCAAGTGCTGTATAAGAAGTTTTGTCACGTTGCTGATTATATGGTGATTAATGTTTCAAGCCCCAATACTCCAGGTCTTCGAGACCTTCAAGAAGAGAGCGCGCTAGCAGAAATTTTTGATGCCCTGGCCGACGTACGACAGCTAAAAAACATACCACTTTTTTTGAAAGTCGCGCCCGATCTGCCTGATCAAGGACTAGATGCTTGTGTTTCGATAGCTAAGAAATATAAATTGGCGGGGTTGATCGCAACAAATACCACCATTATTCCCGATATCGGAGTAGGTGGAGTGTCTGGCCAACTACTTAAAGAAAAGTCAAAAAGAGTGCGACACTATCTTCTTGATCAGCTTCGTGAAACTCCACGAATAGAGCTCATTGGAGTGGGTGGAGTTTCGAGTTTTGATGATGTGTGGGATTTTTGGCGCCAAGGTGGCAGGGCCATGCAAGTTTACACTGGCTTTATCTACAAGGGTCCTGGTCTTCTCGTTGATATAGCAAAATCGATTGATCTCGTTCTAGAAAAGACCAAGGCCATGGATCTAAGTGAGCTGTTAAAAGACCCTCAAAAACTTCCAGCGGATTGGCGCATGTGAGGTATTTGGCATTAGTTTCCTTTGCCATTCCAATTATACTTCACGCTTTGGACGGTGAAATTGAACGGGTCTTGTCATTTCCCGTATGGTTCTTCTTAACACTTTGTCCCGGCATTATTTTAAGTCGCTTCAAGTTATCTTGGTCTATCGCACGTGTACTGGGACTCTATCTCTTTGGTCTTCCGCTCTTTCTTATTTACACTTTTACGGAATTGCCGTTTGTTGCCGAGTTGTATTGGTTCATAGCAATTCTCGCCAGCTTTTTTGCTTACCAAGATCGACATCGATTCAAGCAAGAGATTAAAAACATTTTAACGACAGAGTTAGTATTTCTTTTCGTTTTCTCTAGTTTCTTATTGATCAACTCATTTCACCCCGCCTTATATTGGGGCGAAAAACCGATGGATATATCACTACTTGGATATTTTCTGCGTTTTGACTATGGACCAATTCAAGATCCTTGGGCCTTTGGAACATCTCTACAGTACTACGCCTTAGGCTATTTCTCTTGGGCCATGCCGGCCAGGTTGAGCTTAATGCCACTTGAACAAGCCTATGTTTATACCATGGCCGCCATTCCGGCATTAATGGCCCTCGCTTCACTAGAGTTTTTTAAAGTATTTAAAGCGAAACATCGCTTTATCCTATCTGCGCTTGTTCCATTTTTAGGCTCACTAGGTGTGATCAACTCATTTGTAAATGCAAGTATGGCCGAACCGATGAAGGGTTTTTGGTCGGCCACAAGGCTGTTTACCCATAATCATTTTGCAGAATTTCCCCTTTGGTCTTTTCTTTTCTCTGATCTCCATCCTCATGTGATGGCCTATCCCATCATTACCTTGACCTTTTCTCTGATTGTCGTTGCAACATTTAATCGACCTCAAACCAAAGAGATCGGCGCTGTAAGTATAAGCTTATGTTTATTGCCTTGGCTTAATGCCTGGGATTTTCTATTAATTGCTCCCTTAGCAGCGATTACTCTCTTGAGCTATGGCAAAGAGGTGATGAATAGAGCAATACTTTTTGCTTCATTAGTCATAGGAGCCAATGCTCTAGGGGCCTTTAGTTTTTTAAGCTCAACGAGTCGAAACTCTATTTTCGAGTGGTCAGATTCATCTGGTCTTTATGGCTTAGTACTTCATTTTAGCATCTCAGTACTGGCGTGCTTACTCGTCACTTGGAAAAATAAAAAACTATGGCCAATGTTTATCTACTTCTTCTTGGCCATTAGCTTTTTCGATCATTTTGTCTTTATGGACAGAGTTAATACCGTCTTTAAGTTCTTCACGAGTATTGGCTTATTATTAAGTCTGTTTGTTTTATTATTACCCGTCGTTTTCCCGTCGAAGTGGGTCAAAGGGCTAATCACTTTTTACTTTGTTTTAAATTTAAGTCTCATTCCCATGCTAATTGCACCTGAGCATTTTCCTGTAAAGCGTCCAAGTCTTAAGGGATTAAGTTTTTTAAAGTATTCACTACCTTCTGATGCCGGTGTGATCGAGTATCTCGACACCATTGCAGGTACTCCATTGCTTCTGGAATATCCTGGTAATAGTTTTGATTATCAAGCTTCTCGTATCAGTAGTTATACTGGGCTACCAATTCTCTTGGGTTGGGATAATCACGTCGTTCTTAGAGGTAAAACCTGGAAAGAGATCATGGCGAGAAAGCAGTGGATCCAGGCCATGTATGAAAGTACGGACGCACTTAATATTCACACGCAATTGATTGAAAAAGGCGTGGATTATATTGTTGTTGGGCCGACTGAGAAAATGCACTACCACCAAGCCGGATTAAGTAAGTTTGATAGCTACACTGGATTTTTTAAGCTTGAAAAGACCAGCTTCCAAAGCAAGCTGTATCGGGTATTGAAATAAGCACCACTCACTATGAATGGTGCTCAAATTCACTAAAATTTAATTTTATCTTGAATTGAATCAACGATTCCGTACTCAAGCGACTCTTGAGCATTCATCCAGTAGTCGCGATCAAAGTCATTCATAATTTGATCTAAGCTTTTTCCACAATTATCGGCCAAGATCTTGGCCCCAAGCTCTTTTGTTTTAAGAATTTGCTTGGCCTGAATTTGGATGTCTGAAGATTGTCCGTACATACCTTGACCACCAATTGAAGGCTGGTGAATCATGACACGTCCACTTGGGAAAATACTTCTTTTGCCCTTTTCTCCACCCGATAGAAGGAGCGAGCCCATGCTGGCGGCAAGTCCCATACAAACAGTGCGAACGGGAGCACTAATCATTTGCATTGTATCGTAGACAACCATACCAGATGTTACCACTCCGCCAGGGGAGTTGATGAAAAATGTGATTTCTTTTCCAGGGTCCATCATTTCTAGATAGAGTAGATCATTGGTAATTCTCTCAGCACTTTCATCGTGTACCGGACCCCATAAAAAGATTTGTCTTCTTTCTAGAAATTTTTCGCGGTGGCGTTGAATGTTTTCAAATAGTTTCTCAATGGAATTACTCATGGATTCTCCAGCTCTTTCTTTTAATTATATCTACTTATCGGCGAGTTGATATTTTTGTAGAGGAAATAATTCTCCTAGAGAATCACTCCAATACTAAATATATTTTGGTCGCTGATCGTACTCGATCGGATCTTCAATTCCCGCCTGAGCAAAGCCTCTTAGCCTTAGGGCGCAGGAGTCACAGACTCCACAAGCTTTATCGCCTCGGGCATAGCAGGACCACGAATCAATAATTGGAGCTTTTAACTCGAGTGCTTTTTTGACGATTTCAAACTTCTTCATGGTGATCACTGGAGTCACGACTTCGATATCACCGTCTTTGGTACCTTCTTTAATCAAAGCATTGAGGGCCTTGTAGTAGGAAGGGCGACAGTCTGGGTAACCAGAGCTATCTTCGTCGACCGCACCGATATAAATCTTTTTGGCCCCAATCACCTCGGCCCAACTCACGGCCATTGAAACAATATGGGTATTTCTAAAAGGCACGTAGCTGTCAGGGATTTCTTCCGTGTCACCCTTATACTTTTTAACGTCGATTCCATCATCGGTTAGCGAGCTGCCGCCAATTTGTTTTAAGAATGTAACATCGACGACCTTGCGAAGCTCTTTTGGAACTCCGTAATGTTCAGCAATCTTATGAAAACACTGGAGCTCGCGTTCTTCAGTCTTTTGTCCGTAATTAAGATGCAAGAAAGCAAGGTGCTCGTGCTTTTCGTGGGCCATGGCGGCGCTAAGGAGTGAGTCCATGCCACCGCTGACTAAGGCGATCGCTAGCTTTTGATCTTTTTGACTCATGCTTGTTCCGCCTTCGCGTTGATGAATTTCAGAAAAGACTCAGTCTTTGATTTTGCTTTTGATTTTTTCTCAGCAAGGGAGCCATTTTTTTCCTGAACCATAATATAGAATTTAATCTTTGGCTCAGTTCCTGAAGGTCTAAGGTAGAGACGATCGCCATCTTCAAAGTGATAGCCAAGGACATTGGAAATGGGGAAGCCCTTCATACCTTTTTGATAGTCCTCAACTTTAATCGCCTTGCGCCCGTCGATCTCGCCATTAAGAGATCTAAAGCTCTCCATGATGCGCTTGATTTTATCAGCTCCCTCTTTGCCGAAATAATCGAGAGAGAGTAGATGCTCGTAAGAAAAACCATATTCTTTATAAATCTCATCCAGTCCGGCCACGAGACTTAAATTTTGCCTTTTATACCAAAGAGCAATTTCAGACATTAGCGTAACTGAGCTGACTCCATCTTTGTCTCTAACATTTTGGTGATTGAGGTAGCCGAAGCTTTCTTCTGTGGCGAAAAGGAAGTTTCTCTCTTTTTGTGTGCGCTCGATTTCGTTCATGCGGCCACAAATCCACTTGAATCCGGTTAGGGTATTTTCGCACTCGACATTAAAGGCTTTGGCGATATTTTCTTGTAGCGGGGTGGTAACAATCGTTTTTACAAAGTAAGGATTGCTCGGCATGCGCTTTTGTTCACTTAAATTGTTAAGAATATAGTGAAGCATCAATGTGCCAATTTGATTTCCATTGAGATAGACAACTTCGCCGTTTTCAATAAACGCCATTCCCAGTCGATCGCCGTCGGGATCACTACCCATCACAATATCAGCGCCAGTGCGCTTCATTTGTTCAACTGCTAGGGCCAGGGCCTCTGGGTTTTCCGGGTTAGGGGATTTCACCGTTGGAAATTTGCCATCAGGTTTAGCCTGAGACTCCACCACTGAAACATTACTAAAACCAAGCTTCGCTAAAGCTTCAGAGCAAGGGATAAGGGCAGAGCCATGAATGGGAGTGTAAACAATCTTAAGATCAGATCCATGTTCGAGACAAAGCTTAGGGTTGATCGCCGCCTTAAAAATAGCGTCGTGATAAGCCTGCTCAACATCTTCGCCAACCCAGTGAATCAGACCGTCAGCTACAGCTTTATCAAAGTCCATATGCTTGAGAGCGGCAAAGTCACTCAGAGATTGGTAGCGGTTAATAATACTTTCATCGTTTGGTGGAGTAACTTGCGCCCCATCATTCCAAAAGACTTTATAGCCATTATAGGCAGGTGGGTTGTGAGAGGCGGTAACCATCACACCTGCATTGGCATTGTGGTGGCGAACAGAAAATGAAAGCAGGGGGACGGGGTTAAGTCTTTTATAGATATAGGCATGAATGCCATTAGCGGCGTAAACTGTCGCTGCTTCTTTGGCCAACTCGAAACTCATAATGCGAGAGTCATAACTAATAGCGATCTTGGCCGGTGATGACTTTTTATGATCGGCAAGAATTTCATCGGCGATGGCCTGGCTGGCCTTTCTGATCGTATAAATATTAATGCGATTCAGTCCTGCTCCAAGAATGGATCTAATTCCACCGGTGCCAAACTCAAGGTCTTTATAGAATCTCTCAGTAATTTCTTTAGTATCGCCACTATCAATGAGGTCTTGGATCTCTTTGCGACTGGCCGCGTCGAATATTTTATTGTTTGTCCACCATGTGGCTTTTTCAAGTGCTTGCTTTTCCATACCTGTAACCTTAAATATAGGGGCGAGAGAAATGCCTCATCTTCGCAAAATCAGCTAAATGTGGCAACTTAAGTCATT
>TARA_R110000868_G_scaffold720_5_pt1 | contig 36008 bp, 30 predicted proteins | sample TARA_R110000868 | Tara Oceans TARA_R110000868 (sample SAMEA4397489) | marine metagenome | biome: Polar Biome; feature: [SRF] surface water layer (ENVO:00010504); material: water (ENVO:00002006), including particulate matter (ENVO:01000060) such as... | depth 5 m | reverse complement strand
GATTTATAAAGATGTATGAAGGATTAGCAAATGATTTTTCATATGCAAACCCTAGCGATATTATGATTTTTCCGGACAATCATGATATGGACCGAATATTTACACAACTAAAAGAAGATATTGTTAATACAAAAATGGCAATAAGCTATATTTTAACCTTACCAAGAATTTTTCAGATTTATTATGGTACTGAAGTATTGATTGATAATAGTAAAAAACTTGGAGATGATGGTTTAAGAAGAACCGATTTCCCTGGTGGCTGGGATGGTGATCCTGTAAATGCATTTTCTGGAGAAGGATTAACCGAAGCGCAAAAGGACATGCAGAGCTTTGTAAAAAAACTAATGAATTACAGAAAAAACAGTCAGGCTATCCATAAAGGAAAAACAATTCATTTTGCTCCAGAAAATGGGGTTTATGTTTTAGTTAGGATGTTAGATAATGAAATTGTTATCACTATTTTAAATAAAAATGACCATCCTGTAACGTTAGATTTAAAACGGTTTGATGAGATGGGTTTAAAAGGGAGAGCAGTAAAAAACATCATCAGTAATGAAGAATTTGTTTGGGGAGATAGCTTGACACTAAATGATAAGGGAAGCATTGTATTAACCACAAAGTTATAAAGACTAGCCATAATGACCTTTAAAAACTTTCTGAGTATATTTTGTTTTTTAACTGGATTGGCTTCGTTTGGGCAAGTCATATTTTAGTATTAGTGCCCAATAAAAAACTCTGAAAACAGTATATTTATGGCTGGCTATTTTGAAGACACTATCTGTTATTTTCTATTGAACATTAAAAAATAAAGACCAAGATGAAGATTTTAAAACTAGGTGTATTATTTTTCTTTCTTGGAAGCCATGTTTTCTCACAAAATACCAATAGAATATTTAAAAGTATTTCAGAAAACAACAATCATTTGGAGATTCATGTATCCGATGGAAAATATCTTATTACATTTTACAATCCTTACATTGTAGAAACCAGTTTTATTCCTAGCGGTGAAATATTTAATCCAAAATCACACGCCGTTGTTTTAAACTCAAAATCAATTAATACCGAGTTAATTGAAACCAATAATGTAATTGAATACAAATCAAAAGGAATTTCACTGTCCGTTCAAAAACAACCCTTTCAAATTTTCTATTCGTATAAAGGACAACCAATTATATCCGAAAAGAAGGGTTATGTTAAAAACGATAGTTTAGAAACCATTCAATTCAATCTTACCAAAGAGGAGGTTTTATATGGAGGTGGCGCACGAGCTTTGGGAATGAACAGACGTGGCAACCGCTTGCAACTTTATAACAAAGCCCATTATGGTTATGAAAGTCGTGCAGAACTGCTGAATTATTCCATGCCAATTATGATGTCCTCAAAACAATATATGGTCCATTTTGATAATGCACCCATTGGTTTTTTGGATTTAGATAGCAGAAAGGACAACACGTTGACATATGAAACTATTTCGGGACGTAAAACCTACCAAGTCATAGTTGGTGATTCATGGCTAGACCTTCTAAATAATTACACCGATTTAACTGGCAAACAACCTATGCCGCCACGGTGGGCCTTGGGCAATTTTTCAAGCAGATTTGGATACCATTCCCAAAAAGAGGTGTTACAGACCATTTCGAAATTTAAGGGCGAGCAAATCCCTGTTGATGCGGTTATTATAGATTTGTACTGGTTTGGCAAAGACATAAAGGGCACCTTAGGAAATTTTGAATTTTTAAAAGATTCGTTTCCTAATCCGGAAGAAATGATTAAAACACTGCACGATGAAAACGTGGAAACTATTTTAATTACGGAGCCATTTATTTTAAAGACTTCTAATACATGGGACGAAGCAGTTGAGAAGGCTCTTTTAGGCAAAGACTCTTTAGGAAATCCATTTGTTTTTAGTTTTTATTTTGGCACTGGAGGTCTTATTGATATTTATAATCCAAAAGCTGAAGTGTGGTTTAAAAACATATACAAGGACTTGTCAAAATTAGGAGTTACTGGATTTTGGGGAGATTTAGGAGAGCCAGAGGCACATCCTTCAGGATTAATGCATGCCACTGGAACTGCAGATGAAGTGCATAATATTTACGGACATGATTGGGCAAGATTAGTGTATGAAGCGGGTCAAGAGTTTAATCCAGACAGAAGAGTTTTCACCTTAATGAGGGCAGGGTATTCTGGGTCGCAGCGTTTTGGACTCATTCCTTGGTCGGGCGATGTTAGCAGAAGTTGGGGAGGGTTACAATCGCAACCAGAAATTGCACTTCAAATGGGCATGCAAGGCCTTGGGTATATGCATTCTGATTTAGGAGGTTTTGCTGGCCCCAACTTAGATGATAACCTGTATACACGTTGGTTGCAATATGGTGTATTCCAACCTGTTTACAGACCACATGCAGACGAGACGGTGCCAAGTGAGCCGGTTTTTAGAAGCGCCAGGGCAAAGTCTCTTGCTAAAGAATCTATCGACTTACGCTATAAGTTATTGCCATATAATTATAATCTGGCATTTCAAAACAACCAAACTGGCGCACCCTTAATGCAGCCTTTATTTTTTGAAGAATCAGATAACCCTGAGTTATTTGCAAAATCCGATACGTACTTGTGGGGACAGGATTTTTTAGTGGCGCCTATTTTAAAGGATAGTCTACAAACAAAAGATGTTTATTTTCCAAAAAACAACATCTGGTTCGATTTTTATACAGATGAGAGTATTCATGGAGGCCAAAACAAAGAAGTTAAAACCAAAGAAAATTCTATTCCAACCTATGTGAGAGCTGGCGCCTTTATACTTATGGCAAAACCAATGCAAAATACGGCAGCGTATAATGCTAGTAACCTTGAGCTCCACTATTACAATGATGAGGTTGTAGATTATAGTGAGCGAACGTTTTACAATGATGACGGGAAAACGCCAAAAGCCTTTGAAAAAGGACAATTTGAAATATTGGAATTTAAATATAAAAAAGAAAAGAAGCAAGTTGAGATTGATTTTGAATCTGACATAGGAAAACACTATTCAGCTTCAACCAAACAACTGGAACTAATTATACATAATTTTAAAAAAGTCCCTAAACGAATCAAAGTTGATAACAAAAGATTTAATTTTGATTGGGATGAAAAAACCAAAATCCTTACCATTCCTATAATTTGGAATACCAAGAATAAATTAGAAATTAAAATAAGATTAAAAAAATAGGAAGATGCTTAAAACAATAAAATTTTTGTTATTATTAATTTTAGTCCTAAGTTTTGCATGCAATAACACTATGAAAACACACGTTGAATCAGCAAAAAAAGCAAATAATCTTCGGCATAAAGAAGTCATTTATCAGGTGTTTACTCGACTTTTTGGCAATACAACTACCACTAACAAACCTTGGGGAACCATTGAAGAAAATGGCGTTGGTAAGTTCAATGACTTTTCAGAAAAAGCACTCAAGGAAATTAAAGATTTAGGAGTAACCTATATTTGGTATACAGGCGTACCACATCATGATGTGATTCGAGATTATACACAGTACGGTATTTCTAATGACGACCCAGATGTTGTTAAAGGAAGAGCAGGCTCTCCGTATGCCGTAAAGGATTATTATAATGTTGATCCCGATCTGGCCGAAAACCCAAAAAACAGACTGGAAGAGTTTAAAGCGCTTGTAGACAGAACACACAAAGTAGGTCTTAAAGTCATTATTGATATTGTGCCTAATCATGTTGCCAGAAATTATCACAGTGCAGCAACTCCAGAAGGTGTTGAAGATTTTGGGGCTCGTGACGATAAAACGGTTGTATATACTGTCAACAATAATTTTTATTATATTCCAGGCGAAGCTTTTAAAGTGCCTAAAAAACTAAAGGAATTGAAACCATTAGGGGGAGAACAACATCCATTAAGTGATGGTTTTTTTGATGAAAATCCGGCAAAATGGACTGGAAATGGGTCTCGTGCTTCACAGCCGGATATTAATGATTGGTATGAAACGGTAAAGATAAATTATGGCATTTCACCTGATGGAAGAAAGGATTTTGATGAATTACCAGAAGGTTTTGAAAATGAAGATTATGTTAAACATTTTGGGTTTTGGAAAGATAAACAAGTCCCGAATTCGTGGATAAAATTTAAAGATATTGCATTGTATTGGTTAGATTTTGGTGTTGATGGCTTTCGTTATGATATGGCAGAAATGGTGCCCGTTGAATTTTGGAGCTATTTAAACGCTCATATAAAAACGAAAAACAATAATGCCTTCATTATTGCTGAGGTGTATAACCCAGATTTATATAGAGATTATATAAAACGTGGTAAAATGGATTATCTGTACGATAAAGTTCAACTCTACGATACCATAAAACATATTATGCAAGGACATGGTAAAACGGATAATATTCCACCAATTCAAGATTATTTAAAAGACATTGAGCATCATATGGTTCACTTTCTTGAGAATCATGATGAGCAGCGTATAGCAAGTCCTGAGTTCGCAGGAAATGCCGATAAAGGAAAGCCGGCAATGGTCGTATCTGCCACATTAAGTACCTCGCCAACGATGATTTATTTTGGACAAGAAGTTGGGGAGCCTGCTAATGAAAATCCTGGTTTTGGTGATCCATCAAGAACATCCATTTATGATTATGTTGGTGTTCCACACCTACAACGTTGGGTGAATAATAAACAATTTGACGGTGGACAATCGACAAATGAGGAAAAGGAATTACGGGATTTTTATAAACGTTTATTAAATTTCACCATTAGTAGTCAAGCCTTAATGGGTGATTACGAAGATATTCACTTATTTAATAGGCAACATACCCCATGGTATAATGATAATGTATTGTCCTTTGTACGATGGAGTGATGCCGATCACCTAATAGTAGTCTCTAATTTCAATCCTAATGAAACCTATGGATTTGAGTTGCAACTTCCAGAAGATGTTATTGAAAAATGGAATTTAAAAGATGGCGAATACCAATTTCAAGATCAATTATACAATCACTATAAATCTATTCTAAAAGTGAATAATAATCACGCTAAAATAAGAGTTGATATTAAACCTTTAGAATCATTTATTTTGAAACAAATGAATTAATGATGAAATCAAAATTTATATTAACATTATTAAGTATTACTATGTTTTTAGGCTGTGATAAAAAGAAAACCGTTACAGAATCCAGAGAAGTTATTAAAGCGCCTTTTGTCTGGGATAGTGCCAATCTTTATTTTTTAATGACAGATAGATTCAATAATGGAGACACTTTAAATGACATTAATTTTAATAGAACTAAAAAAACAGCGGCATTAAGAGGTTTTGAAGGTGGCGATATTAAAGGGATTACCCAGAAAATCAATGAAGGTTATTTTACCAATTTAGGGATTAACGCCATTTGGTTAACGCCTATTGCAGAACAAATTCATGGTTCGGTTGATGAAGGAACAGGAGTTTCTTATGCCTATCATGGGTATTGGGCAAAAGATTGGACCGCTTTAGATCCTAATTTCGGAACCAAAGAAGATTTAAAAACATTGGTTGAAACGGCCCATGGTAAAGGGATTAGAATTGTCTTAGATGCCGTCATAAATCATACAGGGCCTGTTACCGATATGGATCCTGTTTATCCTGAGGATTGGGTTCGTACAGATGATCCGTGTGCTTATAAAACGTATGAGTCAACGGTCAATTGCACCTTAGTTAAAAACCTGCCCGATATAAGAACAGAAAGCGATGAACCTGTGGAATTACCACAACTACTGGTTGAAAAATGGAAATCGGAAGGACGGTATGACCAAGAAGTTGTCGAATTAGAATCATTTTTTAAAAGAACAGGATATCCTAGAGCACCCCGGTTTTACATTATTAAATGGCTCACAGATTATATCACGGAGTTCGGTATTGATGGTTACAGAGCAGATACTGTAAAGCACACAGAGGACTATGTCTGGGCCGAATTTAGAACCGAATGTGACTATGCTTTTTCACAATGGAAAAAAAATAACCTGGACAAGGTTTTAGATGACAATCCATTTTATTTAGTTGGGGAAGTTTATAATTATACCATTAGCTCTGGAAAGCTGTTTGATTACGGGGATAAACAAGTAAACTTTTTTGATAATCGTTTTCACAGTTTAATAAATTTCGAATTTAAATCGGATGCCACAAAGCCTTACGAATTTATTTTTTCTAAATATTCAAATCTTCTTCACAACGAATTAAAGGGATTCGGAACGCTAAATTATATAACATCTCATGATGATGGCAGCCCGTTTGATGTAAAAAGGGCAAAACCGTTTGAGGCGATAACCAAATTGTTGCTAGCTCCAGGGACTTCGCAAATGTATTATGGTGATGAATCTGCTCGACCCTTAATAATAGAAGGGACCGTTGGCGATGCAACACTTCGTTCATTTATGAACTGGGATGCCATCAACAACAATCAAGAGACACAAAAACTTTTATTGCATGCTCAAAAACTTGGTCAGTTTAGAGCGAATCACCCAGCAATTGGAGCAGGCATTCATCAAATGATAACTCAAAATCCCTATGTGTTTTACAGAAGTTATTCTAAAGAGAATTTTAATGATCTGGTTGTCGTTGGTCTAGATTTACCCTTTGGTGTTAAGACTCTTGATGTTTCAAAACTATATAAAGACGGGGATTTGCTACATGATGCCTATTCAAATCAGGACGTGAATGTGATAAAAGGTAAGGTGAGTTTAGATTCTCAATTAGATATTGTTTTATTGGAAAAAAAATAAATGAAGAAGCATATGTTAAAAATAGTAGTAGCGTTTTCAATGATTATTTTAATGGGATGCAATAAGGCTTCTCAGAATGAATTAAGTTTAGTATCACCCGACAAAAACATAAAAGTTGAATTTAATTTAAGTGGAGAAGGTGAGCCTTTTTACCAAGTTTGGTTTAACAATAAAACGGTTATTGACACCTCTTTTTTAGGATTCAATCTTGAAAACGCAAAGTCTTTAAAAGACAATTTCAAAATTCTTAATTCGTCATTGAACCCTTTCAATGAAACATGGCAAATGCCTTGGGGAGAACAAGTAAATGTTGTTAATAATTATAATGCTTTAAAGGTTGAACTTCAAGAGAAAATGGAACCTTTTAGAAAATTGAATATTGTATTCAAAGTATATAATGATGGAATTGGGTTTAGATACGAATTCCCGAAACAAGACAATTTTTCAGAAGCGTTAATAACAGAAGAAAACACACAATTTAAGCTGACCGAAGATTACAAAACATTTTGGCAAGCAGGAGATTGGGACAGTTATGAGCATTTATACAAAACCACGAAATTATCTGAAATAAATGCTTTTAAAGAACGAAATAAAAAGTTGGCCAAATCATATATTCCTAATAATGCCGTAAATACACCGGTTACTATGGTTGGAACAAACGGTGTACATTTAAGTTTTCATGAGGCCGCTTTAGTTGATTATTCTGGGATGACTCTTGGCATAAATGCTAAAGATTTGATGTTAGAAAGTGTGCTTGTTGGCTCGGACAATCATAAATACAAAGCAAAAAGAGACTTGCCGTTTAACACACCTTGGAGAACCATTCAAATAGCAAACACAGCACCTGAATTGATTACCTCCAAACTTATTTTAAATTTAAATGAGCCGAATAAAATAGGTGATGTATCTTGGTTCAAACCAACTAAGTACACTGGTATTTGGTGGGAAATGCATGTTGGTAAATCTACTTGGGATAGGGCCTCTGGAAGACATGGTGCTACAACAGCAAACACTAAGCATTATATTGATTTTGCTTCTAAAAATAATTTAAAAGGTGTTTTGGTGGAAGGATGGAATACAGGTTGGCGTAAAGAAGAAGGCGGTTTTGATTTTGTCACACCGTATCCAGATTATGATTTAAAAGAAGTTGTTAGATATGGAAAAGAAAAAGGGGTCGATATTATCATGCATCATGAAACCAATTCGGATGTTGAAAGATATATACAACAGCAAGATACAGCATTTGCATTAATGCAAAGCTTAGGATTACATACTGTCAAAACTGGATATGTAGGTAAAATTAAACCAAATGGTGAATATCATCATGGGCAGTATATGGTGAATCATTATAACAATACAGTTATTAAAGCAAATAAATATCAAGTTGCCATTAATGCTCATGAGCCTATAAAAGATACCGGGTTAAGAAGAACCTATCCAAATACTATATCTCGCGAAGGATTAAGAGGGCAAGAATTTAATGCAAGTTGGGCAGTAGATGGCGGTAATCCACCCGAACATTTACCTATAGTGGCATTTACTAGAATGTTGGCAGGGCCAATCGATTTTACACCCGGGATTTTTCATATCACAGAAATCAATGGAAAATCCAATTATTTAAATACAACTTTGGGACAACAACTGGCGTTATATGTTGTTATTTATAGCCCTATTCAAATGGCTGGCGATTTAATAGAGAATTATGAAGCAAACCCCGAACCGTTTCAATTTATAAAAGATGTAGGTGTAGATTGGCAAGAAACAAAAGTGTTGAATGGTGAGGTGGGCGATTTTGTAACCATAGCTCGAAAAGAAAAATTTACAGGAAATTGGTTTGTAGGGAGCATTACTGATGAAAACCCAAGAGACATTGAAATTAATTTTAACTTTCTTGACGACGACCAATCGTACAATGCGATTATTTATAAGGATGGGAAAGATGCTAATTGGAAAGACAATCAGTTTGCTATTGCTATTGAAAAATTAATCATTACAAAGGGCACCAAGCTTGCTGTACATTTAGCTCCAGGTGGTGGGTTTGCAATGAGTCTTAAGAAATAACGGGTTATACGAGTATATTTTTTAAACGCATTTTTAAAACACGACATGACATCTGTACAAGACTTATTAAATATTTTAATTTTAGAAAAAATTAGTGAAACGGAATTTAATGGTATTAGTAAAACCATTGGAAGTCCAAATGTTTTTGGAGGTCAGGTGCTGGCTCAGGCTATTAATGCGGCTAGTAGGACAATAACCAACAAAAGGGTATTGCACTCAATGCATGCCTATTTTCTGGAGGCTGGACATTTAGAAAGACCCATTACATACAATGTTAGTGTAGTAAGAGACGGTGGTAGTTTTTCAGTTAGAAGAGTAACAGCACATCAAAACACAAGGGCGATATTTATTTTATCTGCGTCCTTTCACAAGAAGGAAGAAGGTTACAACCATCAAATTGAAATGAAAGCAGGTTTAAGGCAGCCTGAAGATTTGATGAGTTGGACGGACATTCTAAATCAATATGGAGAATTTTTACCAAAAAGTTTAAAAGCTGTTTTTGCAATAAAACGTCCAGTAGAATTTAAGCCAACGGTTATTGTTAATCCTTTGGAACGACAAGATTTACCAGCATTTAATGATGTTTGGTTTAAATTAAAAGGAGATGTTAAAGGATTGGATTTAGCTACAAAACAGCAAATATTAACCTATATTTCAGATTATAATATTTTAATTTCAGCATTGAATCCACATGCCAGTAAAGCGCATTTTGGAAATACCCAAACAGCAAGTTTAGATCACTCCATGTGGTATTTTAGGGATTTCGATTTTGATGATTGGTTACTGTATTCATTGGAGTCACCCAATGCTTCAAATGCTCGAGGATTTGCCAGAGGGAATATCTTTACAAGAGATGGCAAGCTAGTCGCATCTGTTGCTCAGGAGGGCTTAATGAGACCTAAAAAAAATTAAAAAAATGAGTAATGAAGTTCTTAAAATTGGGCACCGAGGTGCAAAAGGACATGTTACCGAAAATACGTTAGAGTCTATTCGGAAAGCTTTAGAATTAGGGGTGCATGGCATCGAAATAGATGTGCATTTATGTGCATCAGGAGAATTGGTTGTTTTTCATGACTTTACTATTGATAGAATGACAGATGGTACTGGTAATATTTCTGAATTCAAACTTAAGGAATTGAAGAAGTTCAAGGTGAAAGGACGTTTTCAAATTCCAACATTATCACAAGCTTTGCTTTTAATTGAAAATAAGTGTTTGTTGAATATAGAGTTAAAAGGAAAAAACACAGCAAAAGAATTGTGTCGGTTATTCGATTTTTATGTTGAAAGAAAAGGTTGGGAATATAAAAATATTCTTGTAACTAGTTTTCAGTCAAATTTACTGGAATCGGTCTATAAAATAAATAAAAAGATTCCCTTAGGAGTAGTTACAAACACAAATTTAGACGAAGCTGTTAGTTTTGCTAAAACAATTCAAGCTGTATCCATTCATGTGGATTATACTATGTTAACCAAAGAAATTGTTGAAAAATTGAGGGAAGATTATAAGGTGTTCGCTTATACAGTAAATAATTTAAAACCCTTAGAGCGTATTAAATCTTATGGTGTTGATGGAATTATTTCTGATTATCCAAACAGGATATGAGCAAAAAAGATGTTATCATCGTCGGTGGCGGAGCAGCAGGATTTTTTGCTGCCATTAATATCGCTGAACAAAACCCAAACCTAAAAGTTGCTGTTTTAGAACGCGGGAAAGAAGGCTTGCAAAAAGTAAAGGTTTCTGGTGGTGGGCGATGTAATGTTGCACATGCTGAGTTTACGCCTTCAGAATTGGTAGGTAATTATCCAAGGGGAGAAAAAGAATTACTAGGGCCTTTTCATCAATTTATGACAGGCGATACGATTGATTGGTTTGAAAAACGTGGCGTGAAATTAAAAATAGAGGAAGATGGGCGTATGTTTCCCGTAACCAATTCGTCTCAAACAATTATCGATTGTTTTTTAAAGGAAACGATCAAACATAAAGTCGAAATCTTGTATAATCATTCGGTAACATCTATTGAGAATCTAAATGATGTATGGCAAATAGAAACGCCCCAAGACCAATTTATTACAAATAAATTAGTGATTGCAACAGGAAGTAACCTTAAAATATGGCATCTTTTAGAAGGTTTAGGACACACCATTGTGCAGCCTGTACCATCATTATTTACATTCAATATTAAAGATAAACGCATTAAGGACATTCCGGGGGTGGTGGCTTTTAATGTGAAGGTAAAAGTTATGGGAACTAATTTGTCGAGCCAGGGCCCGTTACTTATCACCCATGTTGGAATGAGTGCACCGGCCATTTTAAAACTATCAGCGTTTGGAGCCATAGAGTTGGCCAGTCGTAATTATAAATTTGATATAGAAATTAATTTTATTGGAGAGTCTTTTGAAGATGCTTTAGATGTTTTGAAAGAGATAAAACATCAATTGTCCAAGAAAACGGTTTTTAAATCCCATCAATTTGAGTTGCCAAAACGGCTATGGCAAAAACTGGTTATAGCCGCTGCTATAAATCAGGAAACACGTTGGGCCGATTTGAATAAACAACAACTGGAAAATTTAGCCTCACAATTAACACAAGCCGTTTTCAACGTGAATGGAAAGAGCACTTTTAAAGAAGAATTTGTGACAGCTGGAGGTATAGAATTAAAAGAGATTAACTTTAAAACTTTTGAAAGTAAACTTTATAAAAATTTGTATTTTGCTGGAGAAGTCCTAAATGTAGATGCAGTAACTGGAGGATTTAACTTTCAAAATGCGTGGACAGGAGCTTATATTGTGGCTAAATCAATCTCATTATAAATGAATACGTACATTGTATTGTTAAAAGGAATAAATGTTGGCGGACACAAAAAAGTGCCCATGGCAGAATTACGTGAGCTACTCTCTAAATTAGGGTTTGAAAATGTGCATACTTATATTCAAAGTGGCAATGTTATTCTTCAATCTTTAGAAAAGAATACCCTAAAAATAGAAGAAACAATTAAGAATGCCATGTTGGATTATTTTGGATTTGTGGTGTCTGTTCTGGTAATTTCAAGGCCTAATTTGAAACGTGTATTTGATAATTCTCCATTTTCAGAAGGAAAAAAGAAAGCGAGCTATTTTATGATGCTACACGAGATCCCTGATACTGAGTTAGTAAAAGCTGCTTCAAAAAAAGTTTATGAAGGGGAGGAATATAAAATAATTAAAGATTGTATTTATTATTTCTGTGAAAAAGGTTTTGGACAGGCTAAATTCAATGCGAATTTTTTTGAACGGAATCTTAAAACATTTGCAACAGCAAGAAACTATAACACAATGGTAAAGTTATTATCTTTGTCTGAAGAAAATTGAGTAATGACCGAGCAAGATTTTATTCCTAAAACATATAATTCTAAGATTGAAAACGGAAGTTATACTTGGGAATCACCAAGTAATATTGCATTGGTTAAATATTGGGGTAAAAAGATAGACCAAATTCCAGAAAATCCTTCCATAAGTTTTACACTTAATAACTGTAAAACAATGACAACATTAAGTTTTTCTAAGAAAAAAAATGATAATAGGTTTTCTTTTGAAGTGTATTTAGAGGGCGAAAAAAAAGACGCTTTTAAGCCAAAAATAGAAACGTTTTTTAAAAGAATAGAATTGTATTTACCGTTTTTAAAAGACTATCATTTTGTAATTGAAACAAAAAACACCTTTCCACATAGTTCAGGAATTGCGTCTTCCGCTTCTGGGATGAGTGCACTTGCCATGTGTTTAATGAGTATTGAGAAGAAAATGAACCCAACAATTACCGCGGAATATTTTATTAAAAAAGCATCCTTCTTATCGCGATTAGGGTCTGGAAGTGCTTGTCGAAGTATTGAAGGCGATTTGATTGTTTGGGGAGAACATAAAGATATTGAAAATAGCAGTAATCTTTTTGGCATAAAATATCCATATGAAGTGCATGCTAATTTTAAAAACTATCAAGACACCATCTTGTTGGTTGATAAAGGCGAAAAGCAGGTTAGTAGTACGGTTGGGCATAATTTAATGCATCAGCATCCATTTGCAGCACAGCGTTTTGTTCAGGCCAATGAAAATTTGACAAAATTGATACCTATTTTTAAATCTGGTGATGTATATGCCTTTATTGAAATTGTAGAAAGCGAAGCCTTAACGCTTCATGCTATGATGATGACAAGCTTACCGTATTTTATTTTAATGAAACCAAATACTTTGAAAATTATTAATAAAATATGGGAATTTAGGGAAATTTCAGGGTTGCTTATTTGTTTTACCTTGGATGCCGGTGCTAATGTACATGTGTTATACCCAGAAAAAGAATCAGTTCCAATTTTAGAATTCATTAAAAATGAATTAGTTGCATATTGTCAAAATGGGCATTATATTTGCGACAAAATTGGATTTGGAGCAAAACAATTGACAATGTAAAATTGATAATTGACAATGAAAAAGGACAATATTATTAAAACCAAAAGCTATCTTTTTGCCGTTAGAATTGTCAATTTGTATAAGTTTTTAGCAGAGGAGAAGAAAGAGTTTGTAATGTCTAAACAATTGTTGCGTTCTGGAACATCCATTGGAGCAAATGTTAGAGAGGCAGAGCAAGCCGAAAGTAAAGCTGATTTTTATCCCCTAAATTATCAATTGCTTTAGAAGAAGCAAATGAAACTGAATACTGGTTAGATTTGTTGCAAGAAACCAAATATTTAAATAATTATGGGTATATTAGTATTCAAATGGATATTAAAGAATTATTAAAACTTTTAATGAGTATTATTATAACCTCAAAACAAAAATAATTGTCAATTATAAATTGTCAATTGTTAATTAATATAATATGAAAGGACCGCTTTTTTATTCTAAAATCTTACTCTTCGGAGAATACGGTATTATTAAAGATTCCAAAGGCTTATCTATACCTTATAACTTTTATAATGGCGCTTTAAAAAAAGACGGCAATACAAATGAAATTGCTGTAAAATCGAATGCAGGTTTAAAACGTTTTGTCTCCTATTTAGAGAGCATTGATTCAGAATTGGTAACCTTTAACATGGAGTCTCTTAAAAGCGATGTGAATGAGGGGATGTATTTTGATTCTTCAATTCCACAAGGCTACGGTGTAGGAAGCAGTGGCGCTTTGGTAGCGGCTATTTATGATAAATATGCGTATAATAAAATAACCGTTTTAGAAAATTTAACAAGAGATAAACTGCTAAAGTTAAAAGCTGTTTTTTCTGAAATGGAATCATTCTTTCATGGAAAGTCATCTGGATTAGATCCTTTGAACAGTTATTTAAGCATTCCCATTTTAATCAATTCAAAAAACCATATTGAAGCAACTGGTATTCCTTCTCAATCTACCGAAGGTAAAGGCGCTGTGTTTTTATTGGATAGTGGTTTTATGGGAGAAACAGCTCCAATGGTTGGTATTTTTATGGAAAACATGAAACAAGAAGGTTTCCGAAATATGCTTAAAAATCAGTTTATTAAACATACCGATGCCTGTGTAGATGATTTTTTAAAAGGGGATATCAAATCGCTTTTTATAAACACAAAACGATTATCGAAAGTTGTTTTAAATCATTTTAAACCAATGATTCCGCAAGAGTTCCACGAGTTATGGAAAAGAGGTATCAAATCGAATGATTACTACTTAAAACTTTGTGGTTCTGGCGGCGGTGGCTATATTCTTGGTTTTACCGAAGATATTGAAAAGGCTAAACAGGCACTTAAAGACTATAAATTAGAAGTGGTTTATAACTTCTAAAAAAACTTCTGTCGTCTTGAATTGTGTTCAGGATGTTATTTAAATTCCATTGATATGTTAAACAGAAGACAGAAACACATTCTACTCAAATTTTTTAGCATGTTTTCTGTAGTAAGGGGATACAATATTCTTATTATTGTTATCGCACAATACCTAACGTCTGTCTATATTTTAGCCCATAATAAAACATTAAGACAGGTTGTTTTAGATGTTAATCTATTCATGCTGGTTTTGGCATCTGCAGCAGCAATAGCTGGAGGATACATTATCAATAATTTTTATGACTCAGAAAAAGATTTAATTAACAGGCCTCAAAAATCAAGGCTGGACAGATTAGTAAATCAAAACACCAAATTATTGTTCTATTTTTTGTTAAATTTTGTTGCCGTGGTTATGGCAAGCTATGAGTCCTTTAGAGCAGTTGTGTTCTTTTCGTTATATATTTTTGCAATTTGGTTTTATTCCCACAAATTAAAAAAACTGCCTTTTATTGGCAATTTAACATCAGCTATATTAACTATCACGCCATTTTTTGTCATTTTTATTTACTATAAAAATTTTGAACCGGTTATTTTTGTACATGCTACTTTTTTGTTTTTAATAATTTCTATGCGGGAACTCACAAAGGATTTGGAGAATCTAAAAGGGGATTTAGCTTTAAATTATAAAACAATCCCAGTTGTTTACGGTGAAAATGTTTCAAAAGTAATGCTTACCATATTGGCATTATTAACTTTGGTGCCCACCTATTTGTTGTTGTTTTATTTTAAAATAGGGTATATGTACATGTTCTTTTACCTGAGTTTAATTTTATTGCTTATTTTTCAATTGTTACTTTGGAAATCAAAAACAAAAACACATTATCTCATTCTACATAATATTTTAAAATTAATTATTGTACTTGGTGTTTTTAGTATCCTTCTTATTGATGTCGATGTTGTATTAAATAGGTTATTTTAAAAATGACTGGCATAAAAAGAAGGATTGATAAAATAAAAAATTGATAAATCATAAATCGTAATTTATAAAGTATCTTTGCACAAAACAAATAATAATGAGTAGACATCAAGGCAGTAAAGGAAAAGAGAAAACTTCCGGAAGGGGTACTGAAAATAGCCGCTCAAAAAGTTATGCAAGAGGGAATGCGCCAATAAGAAAGGCTGCTGGAGTTTCAAAACGAATTGATTCAGGAAAGGAAAGTTCCAGTAAAAAATCGAATCCAGATGAAATCAGATTAAATAAGTATGTCGCCAATTCTGGTATCTGTTCTCGAAGAGAAGCTGATACGCATATTGCGACTGGTTTGGTGTCCGTTAATGGAAAAGTAATTACCGAGATGGGTTACAAAGTTAAGATTGGTGACGAGGTGAAATATGATGGTGCAAGAATAAATCCAGAAAAAAAAGCCTATGTATTACTTAATAAACCAAAAGGGTTCGCAACAACCACAAGCGAAGGAAAAGGCAGAACGGTTATGGATTTGGTGGCGAATGCCACATCTTCACGAATTAAACCTATTGGGCGTTTAGGGAGAAGTTCAAAAGGATTATTATTGTTTACCAATGATGATGTGATTGCGGACAAGTTTACAAATTCAAAACATGGTGTAGCACGTTTATTTCATATAGAATTGGATAAAAATTTAAAGTTAGAAGATTTAAAAAAAATTCAAGAAGGTTTTAAGGTTGAAGGTAAACTGGTTGCTGTTCAAGAAATCAGCTACATTGATGGTGCTTCAAAAAAAGAAATAGGATTAAAAATCAAGAATACTGGAAACACTGTTATAAGAACTATTTTTGATTGTTTAAAATATGAGATTGTTAACCTAGACTGTGTTGCCATTGGTCATTTAACAAAAAAGGATATTCCAAGGGGGCATTGGAAACATCTAACCGAACAAGAATTAAATACGCTTAAAATGCTGTAAGAAAATATCAAATGATTTTTCAAAAAAAAATAAAAAAAAGTTTTTAATTCAATATTTTATATTTCATTTGTACTGTATTTAGCTGATTAATATTGAAATATGTTTCTACATTTTGGATTGAGGGTATTTGGGAGTTGTGCTCTAAAGCAACTTTTAGGTTAAGTATCCGAATATTAAAGCTCACTTCCTTGCATTCTATTAGAGCAAGCCAGCACATTTTTGGGTTTGTGCCTACAACTTGTACCCAAAAGCAAATTTGATTGTCTCATAAATTATTGATTTTAGAACCTGTAATTAAAATATTTTTGAGAAATTTATACCAGATAGAAAATAATGAATACTAAATATATTGACCTTATTAGCCAAACTTTTGATTTTCCGCAGGAAGAATTTAAGTTGGAAGATAGGAATCTTCAATTTCATGACATTGATTTAATGGGATTGGTGGAAACATACGGATCACCGTTAAAATTTACTTACTTACCTCAAATATCCAATAATATCAATAGAACCAAAGGGTGGTTTGAAAAAGCTATTAAGCACAATAAATATAAGGGAAAATACAACTATTGTTATTGTACCAAAAGCTCTCATTTTAAGCATGTTTTAAACGAGGCCTTGAAGAATGACATCCATATAGAAACATCTTCGGCCTTTGATATTGATATTGTGGAGCATTTAAAAAAAGAAGGCAAGATTACAGAGGATACTTATGTAATCAGCAATGGTTTTAAACGTGCTCAATATGTATCAAATATAGCGCGGTTAATTAATAACGGTCATAAAAATTGTATCCCAATTATTGATAATTATGAAGAGATCGATTTATTATCTGAAGAAATAAACGGGAAATTCAATATTGGTATTAGAATAGCTTCAGAAGAGGAGCCAAAATTTGAATTTTATACGTCAAGGCTGGGCATAGGCTATAAAAATATCGTACCTTTTTACAATAAAATAGTTAAAGACAATAAAAAAGTGAAGTTAAAAATGTTACACTTTTTTATTAATACCGGCATTAGAGATAATGCTTACTATTGGAATGAACTATCAAAATGTTTAAAAGTATATACAAGTTTAAAAAGGATTTGTCCATCTTTGGATAGTTTAAATATTGGTGGCGGGTTTCCTATTAAAAACTCGTTGGCATTTGATTTTGACTATGAGTATATGGTGGATGAAATAATTAACCAAATCAAGATTGTTTGTGACGAGGAAGAAGTGAAGGTTCCAAATATATTTACAGAATTTGGTAGTTTTACGGTTGGTGAAAGTGGAGGCGCTATTTATGAAGTACTCTATCAAAAGCAACAAAATGACCGTGAGAAATGGAATATGATCAACTCATCGTTTATTACAACATTACCCGACACATGGGCCATCAATAAGCGATTTGTTATGTTGCCAATTAATAGATGGAACGATAGCTATGAGCGCGTTCTTTTAGGTGGTCTGACCTGCGATAGTGATGATTATTACAACAGTGAGCAACATATGAACGCTATTTATTTGCCAAAATATAATAGGGAAAAGCCGTTGTATATTGGCTTTTTTAATACGGGGGCGTATCAAGAAACCATTGGTGGTTTTGGCGGATTACAGCATTGCTTAATTCCTGCTCCAAAACATATTTTAATTGATAGGGACGAGCAAGGAAATCTTACTCAAGAATTATTTAGTGAAGAACAAAAAAGTGAAGACTTACTTAAAATTTTAGGTTATAATGGACAATAAAACGTACGCAGGAATTCCAGAAGAATTTTCTAAGTTAGAGCAATCAAAAATTGTATTAATTCCAGTTCCTTATGAGGGAACATCTCCTTTTGGGAAAGGAGCTAAAAAAGGCCCAGAAGCTTTTTTAAATGCATCAGAGAACATAACCATTTACGATGTTGAAACAGATACCGAAGTGTATCAACAAGGGGTGTTTTTAGCAGATTCTGTATTAGAAACGGCATCGGCAGATGTTATGGTTAATGCTGTGCATCAATCGGCAAAAAAATATATAAAAAAGAATAAGTTTGTTACGCTTATTGGTGGCAATCACGCCATATCTATTGGCGCTATTCGCGCTTTTAATGAATGTTTTAACAGTTTAACGGTGCTTCACATTGATGCACATGCAAACTTATTAAAAACCTATCAGGGCACTTCTTTGCACCAAAAGTGTGCACTTTATGAAGCAAGTCAAAACACGAACCTCATTCAAGTAGGCATTCGTTCTATGAATATCATGGAAAAAACAGTGGTGGACGAAGAGAAAATCTATTTTGCACATGATATGGCTGTTGATGATACGTGGATGGATTCTGCCATCGACCAGATGACAGATAATGTATATGTTACATTTGATTTGTCGGCTTTAGATATTTCAATCATGACATCGGTTGCCAATCCAGAGCCAGGCGGATTGTTTTGGTATGAAACTTTGGAATTTTTAAACAAATTATTTCAAGAAAAAAATGTTGTAGGGTTCGATTTGGTTGGCCTATGTCCAAACAGTTCTAATGCATCATCAGATTTTTTAGCTGCAAGACTTTATAATAAAATGTTAAGTTATAAGTTTGTGGAAGAAAATATTGATGATGACTATGATAATTCACATGAAGGTATAAATCAAAAAAACAATAATTCTAAATTTGATGATGATGAAGAATACTAAGGGCGCAATTTCCAATTTTATTGAGAACTATTATTTGCATTTTAATGCAGCCACCGTTGTTGATGCGGCAAAGGCCTATGAAGCGCAATTAAACCAAGGTTCTAAAATGTTAGTGTCGCTTGCAGGAGCCATGAGTACGGCTGAAATAGGGAAGATTTTTGCAGAAATGATACGCCAAGATAAAGTTCAAATTATTTCATGTACGGGAGCAAATCTCGAAGAAGATATTATGAATCTTGTGGCACATTCACATTACAAACGGGTGCCTAATTATCGCGATTTAACGCCTCAAGAAGAATGGGATTTACTTGAACAAGGATTAAATCGGGTGACAGATACTTGTATTCCAGAACACGAAGCTTTTAGACGATTGCAACAACATATTTTTAAAATATGGAAAGATGCTGATGATAAGGGAGAACGCTATTTGCCTCATGAGTTTATGTATAAAATGTTATTATCTGGTGTGCTTGAAGACTATTATGAAATCGATTTAAAAGACTCATGGATGTATGCTGCCGCAAAGAAAAATTTACCTATAATTGTTCCTGGATGGGAAGATAGTACAATGGGAAATATATTTGCAAGCTATGTACTAAAAGGCGAACTTAAAGCAAGTACTATGAAATCGGGCATTGAATACATGGCTTTTTTGGCGGATTGGTATACCGATAATTCAAAAAATGGTATTGGTTTTTTTCAAATTGGAGGTGGTATAGCGGGTGATTTTCCTATATGTGTTGTACCCATGTTATACCAAGATATGGAACGAACAGACACGCCATTTTGGAGTTATTTTTGCCAAATAAGTGACTCAACAACAAGTTATGGATCGTATTCTGGTGCTGTACCAAATGAAAAAATAACTTGGGGAAAACTGGATATTAATACACCAAAATTTATAATTGAAAGTGATGCAACCATTGTTGCTCCGCTTATTTTTGCCTACTTATTAGATATGTAATTATGAATAAAAGAGACAACCTTAAACGTGTTATCGTAGACTTTAAAAAACTAACTCCTGAAATTTTAGGCCTGTTGGTTGAAAAATATCCCGATGGTTATGATGAAGAGCATATTATAACCTTTAGAAACGCTAAAAATGAACTGGTTGAAGCTGTTGAAGTTAATACTGAAGACACTAAATACCTCATAAAGGTAAGTACCAAATTAGTAAAGACTATGGAGAATTATGATGAGGATGATTATGAAGATTTTGATGATGATGATCCAGATGCTATCCAGGATCCAGAGATAGAAGCCGATGAAGAATCGGAAGAAATGGATTTGGATTAATAATAAAGCGAAATGATTGAAGCTGTTTTTTTATCATACAAAGACGGTTATTTTAAGTTTTTGTTTGAAAGTGGGGAAGACATGATTTTTGAAGAAGTCCACCCAAGAGCATTGAAGCAATTTGATTTGAAAAATGACAAAAGTCTAGTTGGCAAATCATTTAGAGTATCTTTTGTTGAAGTAATTGAAGATTCTGAGGAAGATTTTGTAATTTACAGAATAGAAAGCCTAAAACCGCTGTAATACTATTGCTATGAACACACCGTTTCACATGTCATTGCCGTGTTTAAGTATAAAAGAAACTAAAAATTTTTATACAGAAAACATTGGTGCTACTTTTGGGAGAAATGCACAAAATTGGATTGACGTAAATTTATTTGGTCATCAATTAACATTTATAAAAGCGAAATTCAGTTTTAATAATCCTAATTATATCTTTGAAGGTAAAATATTACCATCATTTCATTTTGGTGTTATTGTGGACTTTGGTACATGGAAAAAAATTTACGCAAAACTTCAAGGTTTAAAGTTGGATTTAGTAACCGAATCAACCTATCTAAAAGGAGAACAAGGAGAGCATATGTCATTTTTTGTAAAAGATCCAAATGGATATTTACTGGAATTCAAATGCTTTAAAAAACTGGATGCTATTTTTGAAAAATAAATGAAAAGCTATGATTTTAAAACCATAGCTTTTCTGTTTAAAATGACTTCCCAAATAAATATGCTATAAACACAGGCATATTCAACACCAATAATCCAAAGGTTTTCTGTATTATTTGGGTTGGCATATGCTAAATAGCTTAATATGGCTACAAAACTCCAAACTAAAGGAAATTTATACCTCGTGAATATTGATAATATTAAAAGGGTTGCAATATACCAAGGATGTACCGTAGTACTTGTAAAATAGTAAAACGATAACACAAACAACATACTTGTTATCAATTCGATGGTGGTTTTGTTTTTTCTAAAAAAAGCGATAAGAAGAACGAATAAAATAACGATTATCGGAATGCTTTTCCCAATGATGCCAATCTCATTATAACCTGTTAACAGATATCCTATTTCTCTAGCTATGTAGTATAAACTGGCATTAAACTCAAAATCTTGAAACCATAGGGCAACGGTTTGCATATAATTTGTTATAAATTGGGCAGAATAAAAAGGAGCAAAAAGAACAATGGTCATCAAACCAACCAATGTGTAAAACACAATACTATTTTTCCGATTTAGCTTTTGAAAAAATAAGGGCAAAAATATAAGCGGAATTAATTTTACGGATATAGAGCATGCCAAAACTATGGCAGCATATTTCCATTTTCCTATATGAGATAAATATAAACTCCAAATTAAAAAAAATATCATAACGCCTTCAAAATGCAAGTTTCCCGTAAGCTCTATAATGATAAATGGATTAAGTATATACCAAAAAATAACATGGTTGGGAGTATCAAGTTTTTCGAGCAGTTTTTTTCCAAAATAGAGCGTTCCAAAATCGGCAGCTATAATAATTAGGCGCAAAACAATAGCCGAACCTAAAATACTTTTTCCGGCAAAAACCCCTGCAATTACAAAACAAAGTTGATTAATAGGTGGATAATTTGTAAAATGGCTTCCATTCAAAACGCCCATACCGTTATATAATTCTTGGGCTTGATGTATGGGGAAAACACCATTTAAAACAAAGGATTCTGGTGTGTATAAATAGGGATTAAACCCTTCAAGAATCATGCGTCCGTCCCAGATAAAGCGATAAAAATCTTGTGATAGATTTGGAATGGCCATTAGAAAAACGATCCTAAAAGCAAATGCTATGATGGTCAAAAATGAGAGATTGTATCTATTGATCTGTATGAGTTTGTAAAATAAAAAGAACAATGCCGAATAAAGCATGACAAGCTTTATATAATCTGTTCTTTCTAAATCGTAAGCAAACGAAAAATAAAACAACAAACTTGTTAACGCAAGTAGAAGAGGGATTCTATTAATCTGAAAAAATGATTTGGTTAAAAGCATATATCAAATATAAGATTATTTGTTTGGTAGATTTAAAACATAAACACCATGTTACTATTACGTTATAGTTAATAATTACATGAAAATAGTCTAATTATTATGACTTCAGTCATATATTAAAAAATAGTCATACTCTAATTTTGACACATATATTTAAAGATAAAATTAAAATAAACATATTAGTCATGAATATTTCTCACATAGAACACATAGGGATTGCAGTTGAAAATTTAGACGAATCAATCAAGTATTATGAAGATGTTTTAGGAATGACATGTTATTCTATTGAAGAGGTTGTTGACCAAAAAGTTAAAACAGCCTTTTTTTTGGTAGGAGGCACAAAAATTGAATTATTGGAAAGTACCTCGCCAGATGGTCCTATTGGAAAGTATATTTCCAAAAAAGGACAAGGTCTTCATCATATAGCATTTGCAGTAAACAATGCCACTGAAGCTTTAAAACTGGCAGAGGAAAGAGGCGTTGCCCTAATTGATAAAGAATCAAGAAAGGGCGCCGAAGGTTTGAACATTGGTTTTCTACATCCAAAGGCAACACAAGGAGTTCTTACAGAGCTTTGTTCAAAACAAGAATAATATTGAATTAAAGGAAAAAATAGGCAAAAACATAAACTTATGGCAAATCAAGATAAAATTAATGAGCTTATTGAAAAAAGAACTAAAGCAAAGTTAGGCGGCGGTGAAAGACGCATAGATTCCCAGCATGCCAAAGGAAAATTGACAGCTCGGGAAAGAATAGAAATTCTTTTGGATGATGATAGTTTTGAAGAGTTTGATATGTTTGTTACCCATAGAACAAAATCATTTGGGTTAGATAAGCAAATCTTTTTATCTGATGGAGTTATAACAGGTCATGGAACTATTGATGGTAGAATTGTTTACGTGTTCTCACAAGATTTTACTGTATTTGGTGGGTCGCTTTCTGAGACTTATGCCTTGAAAATTTGCAAAGTAATGGATATGGCAATGAAAATTGGGGTTCCGGTAATTGGACTTAATGATAGTGGAGGGGCACGTATCCAAGAAGGTGTAAGATCGCTTGCTGGGTATGCCGAGATTTTCCAAAGAAATATCATGGCATCTGGAGTCATTCCACAAATTTCTTCCATTTTAGGGCCTTGTGCCGGTGGAGCTGTGTATTCACCTGCTTTAACCGATTTTACCATTATGACCGACCAAACAAGTTATATGTTTGTAACGGGGCCAAAGGTAGTGCAAGCCGTAACAGGCGAAGTGGTTACAACCGAACAATTGGGCGGGGCCATTATTCATTCCACAAAATCTGGAGTGTCTCATTTTTTAGCGGAAGATGACGAAGAAAACTTGTTGCTTATTAGAAAACTATTAAGCTACTTACCTTCAAATAACCTTGAAGACCCACCAACAATTACAACATCTGATCCTATTGATAGATTAGATGATATCTTAAATTCGATTATTCCTGAAAACACAAACCAACCTTATGACATTCTTGATGTTATTTCAACCATTACCGATAATGGGGAATTTTTGGAAGTCCATAGAAATTATGCTAAAAATATTGTAGTTGGTTTTGCTCGTTTTAATGGCCGATCTGTGGGCATTGTTGCAAATCAACCCAAATACTACGCAGGTGTTTTAGACTGTGAATCATCAAGAAAGGCAGCTAGATTTGTTCGTTTTTGTGATGCTTTTAATATTCCTATTGTCACTTTAGTGGATGTGCCCGGGTTCTTGCCAGGAACAGGACAGGAATATGCAGGTATTATTTTACACGGAGCTAAATTATTATTTGCTTATGGAGAAGCTACCGTTCCTAAAGTGACCATTACCCTTCGTAAATCGTATGGAGGCGCTCATGATGTAATGAGTTGTAAACAGCTGAGAGGTGATTTAAATTATGCATGGCCAACAGCAGAAATCGCTGTTATGGGCGCTAAAGGTGCAGTAGAGGTTTTAGAAGGGTCCAACATTAGTAAAATTGAAGATGCCGATGAAAAACTGCATTATATAGAAGAAAAGGAACATGAGTATACCACCAAGTTTGCTAACCCCTATGTAGCTGCAAAATATGGTTTTATTGATGATGTTATCGAGCCACGAAATACAAGGTTTAGAATTATTAGAGCTTTAGAGTTATTAGTTAATAAGAAAGAGGTGAATCCACCTAAAAAACATTCAAATATTCCATTATAATGATGCACATATTATTATACACCGATACATTAAGCGAAGGATATATCATCCTAATCACAGGACTATTAATTGTTTTTAGCGGATTACTGCTTTTAACCGTTTTTTTTAAATACGGATTACCAATCATGCTTTATGTATATAAAATAATTACTAAAAGACCGGATAAGGATGCAAAAGAAATCAAGATGGTCAATGAGGAATTTACTGGAGAAATAGCAGCGGCCATTTCTGTTGCCATCCATATGTATCTTGATGTAAAACATGATAATGAAAATGCTATATTAACCATTAAGCAAGCCAGAAAGTTATATTCTCCCTGGAGCTCTAAAATATACGGTGCATACAATAAAAGGCTTTAGATTTTGAACTCATTTAAACTTTTTCCATTTGCTAAAAAATTGCCCTTTTTTATCCATTTTTTGTCTTTTTCTTCTTCCGTAGCACTGCTATGCAACTCAAAAAACACTTCAAATGGTCAAAAAATGTCTAATTTTCGCTTAACCGCAGAAAGTTTAAATGAGTTCTTTTTTAAAAATCTTATAAAAATACTATAAACCATGAAAAATTTCACATTCAAAATAAACGAGAACAGCTATAGTGTTAAAATTGTTTCACAGGAAAACAACACGATAGATTTGGAGGTAAACGGAACTAGTTATTCCGTAAAAATGAAAGAAGAAATAAAAACATCCAAAACTCCAACGCTGGTTCGTAAGCCGACTAAGGCTGCTGCTGTTGAACCTATAAAAGTAAATCCAAGCTCATCATCAAAAACCAAAATATCAGCACCAATACCTGGGGTCATACTATCTCTTAATGTAAAAGTGGGTGACACCATTAAAGAGAACCATTTAGTATTGGTTCTTGAAGCCATGAAAATGGAAAACAGTATTGTTTCAGAAAAACCAGGCGTTGTTACAGCTGTAAATGTTAAAGTTGGGCAACAAGTTTTACAAGGTGAAGTAATGGTGGAATTAGAATAAAATCAGCAATGTCATTTCAAGTAAAAGAAGTCTTTTTAAAAGATTGTTCGTTCGTTATATGCTTTGAAGTGGCCAAAACAGAAAAAAATGAAGAAAGTAATACTAATATTTGGAGTTTTATCACTGATTATTTTTATCAAACCTGTTCTTGGGTTTAATTCAAATTCAACAAATACCATAGAATCTACATCAGTTTATAAAACTGATAAAACCATCGAAAAAAGCTTTGTTTCTGAGGCGGTTGATGGTATAAAACAATTTTATCACTACACAGGTTTTGCAAATGCTGAATCCGGTAATTTAATTATGATTTTAATTGGGATTGTATTTATATATCTGGGAATTAAATTTGATTACGAACCCCTATTGTTAATTCCTATTGGTACGGGTGTAATTATAGGTAATATTCCATTTGTTGCAGGGTATCAGACAGGCATTTATGAGACAGGATCGGTTTTAAATTACCTATATTTTGGAGTGGTAAAGGGCGTTTACCCACCCCTGATCTTTTTAGGAATTGGAGCTATGACCGATTTCTCGTCACTTATAGCAAACCCTAAATTAATGCTTTTAGGTGCAGCAGCACAAATAGGTGTTTTTGGAACCTTTTTAGGAGCTCTTTATTTGGGGTTTAACCTTCCAGAAGCTGGAGCAATAGGAATTATTGGTGGAGCCGATGGCCCTACAGCTATTTTCCTTTCATCTAAATTAGCTAATGGTGTAAATATATTGCCAGATGGCACAACAGTAAAAAACTTAATAGGCCCTATTGCTATAGCGGCCTATTCTTATATGGCCTTGGTTCCAGTAATTCAACCACCAATAATGAAGTTGTTAACTTCAAAGAAAGAACGATTAATTAGAATGAAACCCCCAAGAGCGGTATCACAAAAAGAGAAAATGATTTTCCCTGTGGTGGCATTATTGCTAACTACCTTCATATCGCCTAGTGCTTTGCCTTTATTGGGGATGCTGTTTTTTGGAAATTTATTAAAAGAATCTGGCAGAACAGAACGGCTTGCAGATACAGCACGTACCAAACTAATAGATATTGTTACTATTCTTTTAGGAGTAACTGTAGGGGCATCAACACAAGCAGATATTTTTATCACCAAAGATTCTATGATGATATTTGGATTAGGAGCTATATCATTTGTTATTGCAACTATGGGTGGTTTGTTTTTTGCAAAATTCATGAACCTGTTTCTTAAAGATGGCGATAAACTTAACCCACTTATTGGAGCCGCAGGGGTTTCTGCCGTTCCAGATAGTGCTAGAGTAGTACATGCAGAAGGACTAAAAGCTGATCCACAAAATTATTTATTAATGCACGCTATGGCACCAAACGTTGCAGGCGTTATTGGCTCTGCCATTGCCGCAGGTATTATTTTAAGTTTTTTAGGGTAAAAATTGATTATTGATTAAATGAAAACACATACAAATTAAAATTTTTTAAAATGAAAATTCCAAATGTAATGTCAGCTTCTGAAGCTGTTAAGCTTATAAAGTCAGGTAACAGAGTATTGATTCAGGGGGGGTCAGCAACACCTCAAACATTAATTAAAGCCATGGTAGCACGTGCACCAGAACTTAAAAAAGTTGAAATTTGTCACTTGCATACCGAAGGGGAATGTGGATATGCTGCTCCAGGGTTAAGAGAAAGTTTCCATACAAGTGCTTTCTTTATCGGTGGAAATGTAAGGAGATTGGTAGGAGACACCGTTGATTACATCCCTATTTTCTTGAGTGATATCCCAAGTTTGTTCCGTGAAGGATATATGGACTTGGATGTGGTTTTGGTAAATGTTTCACCACCTGATAAACACGGATTCTGTTCTTTAGGGGTTTCTGTAGATATAGTAATTTCAGCAATTGAAAACAGTAAAAAAGTCATTGCTCAAATCAATCCTAAAATGCCTCGTACTTTTGGTGATGCCTTGGTTCATTTAAACAAATTTAGTGCTTGCGTATTGGTTGAAGAAGACATTCATGAAATGAAATTTGTAGAACCATCAGAGGAAGAGAAAGCAATTGGAAAAAATATTGCTGGAATTATCGATGATGGGGCAACACTTCAAATGGGTATTGGTGGCATTCCAAATGCCGTATTAACGTACTTAACAAACCATAAAAATTTAGGGGTCCATACCGAAATGTTCTCTGAAGGCATTGTGGATTTAGTGGAAAAAGGCATTGTAAATGGTTCACAAAAAAAGATAAATCCTTATAAAATCGTTTCTGGGTTTGCAATGGGTACGCGCCGTTTATATGATTTTATGGATGACAACCCAGAAATTGAAATGTTGGATATTGCCTATGTTAATGATACGGCTATCATTCGTCAAAATCCAAAAGTAACGGCCATTAACTCGGCAATTGAAATAGACTTTACCGGACAAGTCTGTGCAGATTCCATAGGCACAAGAATGTTCTCAGGTGTTGGTGGACAAATGGATTTTATGCGAGGAGCTGCCTTATCTAAAGGAGGAAAGCCAATTATTGCAATAACGGCAACAACGTTAAAAGGTGTCTCAAAAATCGTTCCAGCGTTAAAACCAGGAGCAGGAGTTGTAACAACCAGGGCCCATGCAAGATTTGTGGCCACTGAATATGGTGTTGCCAAGTTGTTTGGTAAAACGCTAAAACAACGAGCAGAAGCATTAAGGGATGTTGCGCATCCAGATCATAGAGAAGAATTGGATAAAGCTATTTTTGATAGATTTGGAAGCAATAACGTTATGGTGTAATTAAAGTTGAACGTAATATAATTATTATGAAATGGGCCATAACAATAAAGTTGATAACAACCGGAATGTTTAATGGCAAATTACATCTGACAGAAATAACAATTTGAATGCCCGTATTCATTCATAATACCATTTTTGTCATTCAGAATGGAGTGAAACGAAATGAAGAATCCATTGAAAATCAATGCGGTTCCTCCTTTGTCGGAATGACAAAATTATTATATTTTTAGACTTATGACAAATTACGGACATTCAAAAAACAATAAACATAAACAGATGAAGACTAATAAAAAAGAGCTCTTTACCGATTTCAAACCTGTGACTAAACAGGAATGGATAGATAAAGTGAATATCGATTTAAAAGGCGAGGACTTCAACAAAAAATTGGTTTGGAAAAACTTAAGTAAATTGGATTTTCAACCTTTTTATAATGCTGAAGACACGTTAGGGTATCTTACTAACACAGGTAAAAATTCTCAAGTATCAATCAATTACAGAAATATTACGGTTAAGTCTGCCGAGGATGGAAATAGGGAAACATTAAAAGCCGTTAACGAAGGTGTCACCGGACTTATTCTTGAAGTAAGCGAAAATGTATTGGCAACCGATCTTTTAAATGGAGTCAATTTAAATGAGATGGCAGTTTCATTTGTTTTGAAAAATGACGCTATCAGTTTTGCAAAGGATTTCTTTGCTTTTGTTGAGCAGAATTTAGATAATCCCAAAAACCTTAGAGGTTATTTTGATTTGCAACTTATTTCCAATTACGTTACAAAAGGAAGCCTAGAGACAAGCAAATTTGAAATCTTGGAAACGCTGGTTAAATTAGGGGAGACTTATCCAAACTTTAAGGCAATTACGGTCTCGGGAACCGCTTATTTAGACGCTGGTTCCAACCACGTTCAAGAAATTGCTTACACTTTAAACTCGCTTATTTATGTGATAGAACAGTGTTTGGATAAAGGTATTAATATTGAAACCATCTTTAATAATCTGCATATACAATTAGCAATAGGCTCTGAATATTTTATTGAAATCGGAAAGTTTAGAGCGTTTAATAGCTTATTGCATGTCATTGCTAAAAAATACGGTGTTACAGATTTTAGACATACCTTGACAGGCAAAACATCTGTGTGGAGCAAGTCGGTTACAGATGCGCATACCAATTTATTGAGAGCCACAACAGAAGCCATGTCTGCCATTTTAGGAAACGTCGATGGTGTTTTAATAGACCCTTATGATAAAGAGTTTAATAAGTCATCAGATTTCTCAAGCAGAATTGCAGGAAATATTTCAACCATTTTAAAAGAGGAATCTTATTTTGGCAAAGTTTCAAATCCTGTTGATGGGTCGTATTATATAGAAGAAGTAAGTACTAAAATTGCTGAAAAGGCTTTAGGGCTTTTTAAAGCAATTGAAGCACAAGGTGGTTTTTGTAAAGCTTTTGAAAGCGAGTTGATCCAACAACAAATTGCAGAAATCCGGCAAGAAAAAATAAAATTGATAAGCCAAAGAAGGTTGCCAATGGTTGGAGTAAACAAATACCCTAACCTTATGGAAGTGGTGCCTTCAAAGATACTTTCAACTGGCAAAACCTCTAACTCGAAACTGTTAATACCAAGAAGAGCCTCTTTGGAAGTTGAGGCCATACGAAAAGTGACTGAACAATTAGCTGATAAAACCGGGAGAAGACCTATTGTAGAGCTTACCAGTTTTGGAAACCTGGCCATGCGTAAAGCAAGAGCCGCTTTTTCGTATGATTTCATGGGTGTTTCCGGATTTAAAGTTTGGCAAGAAAAAAGTTATGATGACGTAAAGCAAGCTGCAGAAAGTAGTGCACTATCCGATTCTGATGTGGTTGTTATTTGTAGTTCAGATCCCGATTATGATAAAAGTGCTTTAGCATTTGTAGAAACATTTAGGTCACTACACACAGATAAAGTACTTTTGTTGGCAGGAAACCCTGTTGGTATTATAGAGACGTTAAACAAAGCAGGTTTAGATGGCTACATCCATTTAAAATCGGATGTCATACAAACCATTTCAGATGTTCAGGAAAAAGTTCAAAAAAACATTAAATCTTAAGAAGTATGAGACGGGATTTTTCAGATCTAACAGTAGATACAGTAACAAAACAACAGACAGTACATTCAAATAATCAAGATATTTGGAATACGCCAGAGGGGATTCCTGTAAAACAGTATTTTTCAAAAGAAGATATAAAGGATGCAGAGCACTTACAATTTGCTGCTGGATTACCACCTTTTACAAGAGGACCTTATAGCACGATGTATGTTACCAGGCCATGGACGATTCGCCAGTATGCAGGATTTTCAACAGCAGAAGAATCCAACGCATTTTACAGAAGAAACCTTGCTGCGGGCCAAAAAGGATTGTCTGTGGCATTTGATCTGGCAACACATCGTGGTTATGATTCAGACCATCCACGAGTGACCGGTGATGTTGGAAAAGCAGGGGTTGCCATTGATTCTATTTTGGATATGGAGATTTTATTTGACCAAATCCCGTTGGATAAAATGTCGGTGTCCATGACCATGAATGGTGCTGTATTGCCCATTATGGCATTTTATATAGCAGCTGCAAAGAAACAAGATGTGCCGTTGGACCATCTAAGCGGAACCATTCAAAATGATATTTTAAAGGAATTTATGGTGCGTAACACGTACATCTATCCGCCATTGCCTTCCATGAAAATTATTGGTGATATTTTTGAATATACCACTAAATACATGCCTAAATTTAACTCTATCTCTATTAGTGGGTACCACATGCAAGAAGCTGGTGCCACTGCCGATATTGAGTTGGCCTATACTTTAGCTGATGGTTTGGAATACATTAGAACTGGGTTGGCATCAGGTTTGAAAATTGATGAATTTGCCCCAAGATTATCTTTTTTCTGGGCAGTAGGGATGAACCATTTTATGGAAATTGCTAAAATGCGTGCGGCACGTATGCTCTGGGCGAAAATCATAAAACAGTTTAATCCGCAAAATCCAAAATCTATGGCGTTGCGTACTCATAGTCAAACCTCGGGTTGGAGTTTAAGTGAGCAAGATCCTTTTAATAATGTGGCACGAACTTGTATTGAAGCCATGGCAGCAGGTTTGGGTGGTACGCAATCATTGCACACCAATGCCTTGGATGAAGCCATTGCTTTGCCTACCGATTTTTCGGCTAGAATAGCACGGAACACACAAATTTACATTCAAGATGAAACGCAGATAACCAAATCGGTTGATCCTTGGGCTGGCTCTTATTATGTGGAATATCTTACCAAAGAAATTGCTAAAAAAGCATGGGCATTGATCGAAGAAGTTGAGGCATTGGGTGGTATGGCAAAAGCTATTGAAACCGGTGTCCCTAAGATGCGGATTGAAGAAGCGTCTGCACGTAAACAAGCACGTTTGGATTCTGGACAAGATGTTTTAGTAGGGGTTAATAAATTTAAAACGGATGAGAAATCAAATATTGAAATATTAGAAGTTGATAATACGGCCGTAAGAAATTCTCAAATAGAACGATTAAAAAAATTAAAAGCCAATAGAAATCAAGATGTAGTGGATGCTAATTTAAAAGCTTTGTCTGCATGTGCAGAAACAGGTAACGGTAATTTATTGGAATTAGCTGTTGAAGCTGCCGAAAATTTTTCGACTTTGGGTGAAATATCAGATGCTTTAGAGGTCCATTTTGGACGTCATAAAGCCGATACTAAATTAATAAGTGGCGTATATGGTAAAGAAGTGAATAATGATGGTACATTTGAGAAAGCTCAAAAATTTGCAGATAAATTTGCAGAGATAGAAGGGCGCCGTCCTCGTGTTATGATTGCTAAAATGGGACAAGATGGTCATGATAGAGGCGCAAAAGTTGTAGCGTCAAGTTTTGCCGATTTAGGTTTTGATGTCGACATGGGCCCATTGTTCCAAACACCTGAAGAAGTGGCAAAACAAGCCATTGAAAACGATGTGCATTTTGTTGGGGCTTCCAGTTTGGCGGCGGGACATAAAACCTTGATTCCACAATTAATTGGTGAATTGGAAAAATTAGGGCGACCGGATATTATGGTGTTCGCCGGTGGTGTTATCCCTGAGCAAGATTATGACTATTTATTAGAACGAAAAGTAGCAGCCATTTTTGGACCGGGAACCGTTATTTCTGAAGCAGCCATTTCTATAATGGAAAAATATTTAGAACAAGATTAATACAAAGTCATTATACTTTAAAAAGAGGCTGTCTTAAAAGTGTTTTGATTGTCATTTTGAGCGTAGTCGAAGAATCTTATTTGCCTAATTATCAATAATTTGATTTTCAATAGATTCTTCATTTTTATTCAGAATGACACTTTTAAGACAACCTCTTTTTTGTTATGAATCTCTATTTTTCAATTTTTTTCCATACACTTTTGGCGGTAGCACAAACCGTATTGCTACCTTCAATTTTTATGGTATGTACAAAAGAACTATCCTTAGTGTCTTCATTGGTCAAGGATAAAATACTATCGCCATATTGAGCCTCGGCAATAAAGCGTCCATCTATTAAATGTAAATAATAATGATCTACAATATCTTCAGGTATCGACTCAATTACCCATTGTAAATACCTTATATTGTTCACATGTTTATTCATGTCTATATCAAATCGGTTGACCTTAAATTTTTTTAGATGTATTGCAGAGTCAATGGCCTCTATTTTCTTCTTGATATCTTTATTAATAGATTCTTTATTATGAAAAGACCATTTTTTTTTAATATCATCAAAAATCGGAATTGGTTTTCTTCTTTCAATGTCAAAGAAAACCCATAAGCCTTTGGCTCTACCTATTATATTATGTCGCTCATCAAAAATAATATTTTCCCTATAGCCTTTAATTGAAGAATAGCTGGATAACCAAGTTCTAATAGTAATTTTCTCTTTATAATTAGGATAACGGTCTATTTTTAAAATGCCAGAAACTAAAACCCAACCAACATTTTTTTTAGCTAGGTCAAATAAGCTATGGTTTATTGAATAACAATGGTCTGCGGCAGTCTCTTCCAACAACCCTAAAATTATAGTAGGCGTTGCCAACCCTAATTTATTCATTTCAAAATATCTTAGCTCAAATTGTTTGTCAAAATAATTTTCAAACTTCATTTTTATGTCATTTCAAAAAGTCTTTTTAAACTTTTCAATCATTTGTTCCGCTGCTTTTACGGGTGAAATTTCAGAAGCTATAATGCCTTTTTCTAAAACCGAAAGATTGCTTGCAATATCCTTGGAGCCATAAAACATGTGTTTTAATTCTTCATTAATATTATCATACATCCATCGTATTTTTTGATGGTTTCTGTTTTTAATGAAATACCCGTTTTCAGAAACAAGTATTTTATATTTTGTGATCTCGTCCCAAACAGTATCGATGCCCGTGTTTTTTGTTGAAGATGCTTTTGTAACCACAGGTTTCCAACCCGATTCCGATTGCGGAAAAATATGCAACGCATTTTGGTATTGCAATCGTGCCAGTTCACTTTTACGAATATTGTCGCCATCTGCTTTATTGATAACCACCATATCGGCCATTTCCATGATGCCTTTTTTAATACCTTGAAGCTCGTCGCCCGCACCGGCTAACATCAACAGTAAGAAAAAATCGGTCATGCCATGCACAGCAGTTTCAGATTGCCCGACGCCAACGGTTTCAATTAGAATAACATCATAACCTGCAGCTTCGCAAAGCAACATGCTTTCGGCAGTTTTATTTGCTACTCCACCAAGTGTAGAACCAGAAGCAGAAGGACGAATGTAAGCGTTTTCTAAATTGCTTAATTCTTCCATTCGGGTTTTGTCGCCTAATATACTGCCTTTAGAACGTTGACTGCTTGGGTCTATAGATAGAATGGCAACTTTATAGCCTTGATTAATAAGGAGTTTACCAAAAGATTCAATAAAGGTGCTTTTACCAACTCCTGGAACTCCTGTAATGCCTATTCTTATAGAATTTCCAGAGGAAGGTAATATGGCTTGAATAATCTCTTTGGCTAGTTTTTTATCACTTTCTAAATCACTTTCTATGATTGTAATGCCTCTTGAAAGAATAACTCTTTCTCCATTTAGAATACCATCGATATAGGTTTGAGCACTTAATCTTTTTTTTGGTTTGTAGTCTTTCATTCTTCGTCTGAATTGTTAACTGATATAGCAAAGATACTCATATTGATAAAGGCAGTAAACATTACTTTTTATTTATTGGTTAACCCCGAAAATTAATAAAATCAATAGAAATTTTTTAGTACCTGACAAAAAATCAGAATAGAAATATAAACAACTTATTTTAAGCGTACTAAAATTTGTTCGCTATGTAGACCTCACAGGTTTTTAAAACCTGTGAGGTCTTGGTTATCCTGAAAACCACGAATAGCTTATTTCTCAAAATTAATTTTCGTCATGTACTTAGTGGAAATTTAATAAAACAAGAAGATTTATAATTAATTAAAAACGATATCAATCTACCCATTCTGCAATAAAGAGATTGGTATCTCTTCCACCGCCATTATTTCTATTTGATGAAAAGGCTAAATATTTGCCATTGTTTGAGAATACAGGGAATGCGTCAAAAGTTTCACTATGGGTAACACGTTCCAAATTTTTCCCATCGATGTCAATCATGTATAAGTTGAATGGGAATCCTCTTTCAGCTTCGAAATTTGAAGAGAATAACACTTTTTTCCCAGAAGGAAGAAAAAAAGGACACCAATTGGCGTTTCCTAAATTGGTTATTTGTTTTAGTTCACTGCCATCTACATTGCATATATATAATTCCATGTTAGTGGGTTCTACCAATCCATCTGCCAAAAGGTCTTTATAGGCTTTTATTTCTTGGTCTGTTTTTGGTCTTGACGAACGGAAAATCAATTTGGTTCCATCGGGTGAAAAGAAGGCGCCACCATCATACCCTAGTTCATTGGTTACTTGTTTCACATCGCTACCATCAATGTTCATGGTGTAAAGCTCTAAATCGCCACTACGGGTTGATGTAAACACAATTTTATCACCTTTTGGCGATACGGTTGCTTCAGCGTCATAACCAGGTTCATTGGTGAGTTGTGCGGTTATATTTCCTTCTAAGTCAGCAACAAAAATATCAAACGAATCATATACTGGCCAAACGTATTTTCCGTTTTTTCGTAACGGAACTTCAGGACAGTTTTCATCATCTAAATGGGTTGAGGCATATACAACATGTTTGTTGTCTGGTAGAAAGTAGGAACAGGTTGTGCGTCCTTTTCCTGTACTGATCATTTTAGGTTGAGAGTCTTTAAACGTATCGCCATAATTCATTAAAAATATTTGATCACAATTAAGGCCCCAATTTTTATTGTTTGATTGAAAAACCAATTGCTTGTCATCAAAACTCCAATAAGCTTCAGCATTATCACCTCCAAAAGTGATTTGTTTTATGGATTTGAAATGTTTTTCTTCCAGAAAAATCAAGGAATCTTTTTTTGTTTCTAAAGTTAATTTGGTAGCAACTTCTTTAATTGGTTTTTCTTTAGCCTTGTCATTTTTGCAGGAAAGAAAACATAAA
>TARA_R110000868_G_scaffold404819_1_pt1 | contig 36009 bp, 22 predicted proteins | sample TARA_R110000868 | Tara Oceans TARA_R110000868 (sample SAMEA4397489) | marine metagenome | biome: Polar Biome; feature: [SRF] surface water layer (ENVO:00010504); material: water (ENVO:00002006), including particulate matter (ENVO:01000060) such as... | depth 5 m | reverse complement strand
CGGAGGTCTCCACCTCAGGCACTCTCATCGAACTGGTGAGAGTGCCTTTTTTTATGCGCTGCAGCTTATTGCTGATTGTTCGCAGGATCAAGTTAACCAGGAACGGCTCTGATGTGGTTGGTCGGCCTGCTCAAGATGATGTGGTCGCTGTAAACTCTCCTGCGGGTGAATGATGCTGGTTTCATGAGGTGTTTCATCTTGAAGCTTCTCCATGAGTTCACACCAGCCTTCCCGATGAATCATCAGAACTTTGATCGCATTGTGTATATAGCTCACTTCCTGTTTCACGTCGGCGTGGTGCAGGTTTTCATAAACGAAAACGAACAGAGCTTTGAGTTGCTCAACCATTTCCGGTTGTTGAGAAGAGTCCAGCCCCCCGATCAGTTCCGCGACCAGATCACGACTTTTATCGAGTGCAAAGTGAGCCTGCTCAAAATGATTTTCTTCGGCGGCTTGTGCTGCTTTTCTGGCAAAGCGTAAGGCTCCGTCTACAACCATAAGATGTAACTGGTGCGGTTTTGCTGTTAAAACCTGGTTCTCAATATAGTCTGCTCCGTTCATCTTTTTAGCGGCCCCTCTCACAAGTGCAAATTAATATGTTTATGTCTCAAACTGCTTAGCTACTGCTGGCTTTCTGCAGACCATCCAGGGCAGTCTGCTGTGAATTCAACTGGTTAACGATGGTTTCCTGTAGTGTGAACTGTCGAATAAGTCGTTCACGACGGGCTTCCAGAATCGTATTCAATTCATCGACGCGTGTATTCAATGCCAGTGCCGAAGCCTGTAATGAATCGGTTTGCGCTTTAAGTGTCCCGGTAAAGGGATCTGTCATTGCGGTAATGACATCGTCCATGACGACGGCAAACCCGGTGTCCTCCTGCTGGAAAAATTCGGTGACAGCATCGGGGTCGTCATCCAGCAGCGCGTCGAGCGTGGCGCTGTTTAATTCCAGTTTGCCATTCCCGTTAAACCGCACTCCCAGTTGGGCCATACTTTTGACAGAGCTGTTACTGATGGACAGCTTTTTCGTCAGCATTCCCTCCAGGCGGGAAACGGTTGTCTGCACCAGGCTGTTCCCGTTCAGAACGCCCCGCGCATTGGTTTCGGAATTGAAACCGGTGAGTGAGTTCTTGGCGTCAACAAAACTGTTGTACGCATTAATGAAGGTAGTGACTGTACTCTTAATTCCCGACGTATCGCGGGCCACATTAATGGTTGACGGTGACAACCCGGTGGACAGGAGATCGATTTCCAGTCCCGTGATCGCGTCGTCAAAGCTATTCGTCGAAGAAGTCAGCAGAAAGGATGTTTGAGGATTGCTTCCGATGCGGATCAAAGCATCATCTGCATCAACAGATGTGGAGAAACCGAAATTATAATCGCTTTCCAGAATCAATTCGCCGGCCGCGCCACTACGGGACGATGTAATCGATAGCCGGGCAGAATTAAAGGCCGTCCCATCGTCGATGATCGTGGCGGAAGCGACTCCAGTGGCATTGATTTTTTCGGTAATATCCTGAAGTGTGTCTGTCGCTTCCACGGAAACTTCCGTAATCTGTCTGCTGGTGACGCCGGTTGCTCCTGCGCCTTTGATTCCCAGACTGGCTGCTACGGTGCCGCTTGAAACTTCTTCGACTTTGACATCAAACGAACTGCCTCCGGTGCTTTCCACGATAAATCCGTCGCCGAAATCATTCAGCCGCGCATTGATCTTTGCTCCGGCGGTGGCAGCCGCTTCATTGATTTTGGTGAGGACATCACCGACCGTTTTCGTGGTCTCCGAGTCTGATAAACTGACATTGAAGCTGACGCCATCCCGGTCGGTAATTCGAATACTGCCTGATGTGACCGCGGTTCCGTTTTTTCCATAAGTTGAAAGAGACGTATTTTCGTTAACGTAGCGTAAATCGAGTGAGCCGGAATCGACGGTGTGCTTTGAATCTGCCAGAACCGTGTCTATTTTCAGGAAGCCGGCGAGGTTTCCGGTCGTATCCTGGATTTCAATCGACGTTCCCGACGCAGCAGAGGTATCCTTGATCTGGATGCCCGTTTTGGTAGCGTTGAGACTCGCTTCGATTTGAATACTGCCGTTTGCGTTGATCGCATTGATGACTTCGTCCAGTGTTTCGACGCCGGAAAAATCAATCGTGGCATTTCCACCTGCGCCATCTTCAAAGTAAACCTGGCCGGCATTCAGGACAGTGCTGCTGGCGGACACGCCACCATTGAGATTTCGCAGTAAAACGGAATTCAGGCCTCCGGATAAGGTACCTGTAATCGTGCCTCCCAGACCGGTGGTCTGGATACCCAGTTCACGGGCAGCCAGAGAGTCGTTTAAGGCGGTCACTTCAAACGTTGTGGCGACTCCCCCGGTGTTATCCGTTAAGGTCAATTTTCCATCGCTGGTGATGGCTGCAGTGACCTTGCCTCCATTCGATGCGTTGTTGTTCACCAGGTCGACAACATCACCGATTGTCTGTGCAGAGTCAAGATCGACGTTAAAGGTAGAGGCATCGGAAGCGGTGATCTGAAAGTCTTCGGAACCGGAGACTGTGGTAATCCCATTCCCGTCATTGATCTGTGACAGATTAAAATCACTGGTGACGCGATAGACGGAATCTCCCGTCAAAGTGGAACCTGCCGCAGATTGCAGTATGCCCAGGTCGGCTGCTGTTTTTCCTCCTGAGACTTCCGTGACTTTCAATGTACCGAGACCGGAACTGGTATCGGTAAGCACCAGATGGTCATCTTCAATGCTGGCGACAATGGAAGTGGCTGAGCCATTTATTTCATCGACCACATCCTGGATATTGAGTGTTCGCGTCAGGTCGATGACTTCTGTCTGGCCATCCCGGTCGGTTATGCGAATGCTGCCCCGTTGGACTCCCAGTCCATTATTCAATTCTTCCAGCAGCTTGGAATCATCCAGTTTCCCGCCTCGAGAAAGCGTGATGGTGGTATCGGTGCCTATAGGTGTTGTATCGGAATCCGAAAATCCATTTGATACGACCTGGTGGTTCGAAGAGAGGCGCAAACCCTGTAGCTGATAAGAGGCTGCGGTCGCGGTGCTGTTCGCGGCAACACTGAACTGGCTGCTGTCAGAACTGGTGGCCTTCAATGTTTCGAAGGTGCTTTTCAGGTTCAGCTTTTGAACACTTGTATTCAGAGTCAGCAGGTTTGCTTCGAGGGTTTTGATGCCCCCTTCGGTCGCCTCAAATGCGGCAGCACGGTCCGCAAGTTTCACCAGGGCGTTGCGTTGTACGCCGATGATGGCATCTACGATTTCTGTGATATTCAATCCGGTTGCCAAACCGACACCGGAACTGATGCCTGACATGTTACCAAGCCTGTTTCAAGATAAATAAGCTGAGAGTTCTCAAAATCAGTCCGCGCATGCAGGACTGCTGCATCTAAGTATTTATCGGTTAGTGAAAGGTTACCGCTTGAGCAGAGTATCTGATTGCACGTCATCACCCTGGCTGACAGTCAGGGTGTGTCGGTTGTAGTAATTGGGGTGTTATTGTTTATTCGATCACCGCATAAGAAAGTGAGGTGGCAAACGGGAACCGCTTCAAACGCAGTTTTGGCAGCCCCAGGGTTTCCATGGCGGCCAGGGTTTCTCCAGGGAATAAATCCATATTGAGTTCATCGAAGGCAATGATGGCTCCTTTGGGCATCCGGGGTATCAGCAGTTCCAGCGCAACTTTGGTTGGTTCGTACAGATCTGCATCCAGATGCAGGAGCGAAACGATCAGGTGCTGATTCTTTTCCAGGTACTCGGGCAGTGTGACGCTGATGTCTCCCTTGACCAGTTCGACTTTGGATATGTGATTCAGGTAACGGGTGGAATTATAAACCTGGATCGCTTTTTCCAGGTCTTCCATGGCATTTTCTTCCGATTTAAATCCACCGACTTCCAAATGCTCGCTGGTACCTGTTGTGTCCTTCTCGCTCAATGAGGGAAAGCCTTCAAAAGTATCAAAGCCGATAATCTTGCGGAGATAATTGACCGGTTCGAGGATGGCGCTGAATTGTGCCCATGCCATCAGGCTGGCACCACGGTGTACGCCGAGTTCGACAACAGATCCGTTGACTTCCAGTTGCTGCTGGAAAATTTCATAGCGGGCCAGCAATTTAGTAATGGATTGCCGGGAGACGTACTTGGTAAACGCATCGAGTTTATTCAGATTCGAGCCGACGCTTGATTCCCAATATTCCTCGACCGCATTTAACGCATTCAGGTCACTGTTCGACTGGTTTTGTGACTCGCCTACGTTCCCCTTTAACAGCCCTTTTTTTTCTGCCATTTCAGTTACGCTTTTTAATGAAGTGAGAAGTGAAATCAGGTCTGAAACGTCCTGATGGTCTCAGGTTAAGACGCCGTTCGCGACATCGCCCGTCTGGCATGTGTAATATCCCTGATCCGCCAGCCCTCTTTTAGAAACTGAGGATCCCTGAGGTCTCGATACCGCAGATTCAACACAAAGCGGACGTACTCTGATTGATTCTTGCAGGGAGTGTGGGGAGTCAGGCTGTGAAATAACAGTACGTCCCCCACTTCCAGTTCTGTTGGTACAACACGGTCATATTGATCAACCACATCGGGAGGCAGTGAATGCCATTTTGTGTTGATACCATGGTTGTGTTCATCATGGGCGACCGGTGCTTTCCGGTGTTCTCCCAGAGCGAGTGTCAGGCTCCCGTTATTCTGATCTGTTTTCTGCAAAGGCGCGTACAGGGTTATGGTAGAATAAGGTCCTTCGTTGTAATACCAGTCCTGATGCCAGGAAGCGAGATGCCATTCGGCATGAGGCATACTCATGAGAATGATATAACGATCATGGATGGAGATTTCCGGCGAGAGCAGTGTTTCCAGGATCGTCAGTAATTTCGGATGTGATCCCATTGAGTGTAATGCAGGTGCAGCATTCATGGAATCATATAAAATACTCTGCGCACCAGGGTGGTTCGATTCCAACTCGCGCAGGCGATCGCTGATCTGGGTGATTTCATTCGCGTCTTGCGAGACCGTGGCACCAAAATGACTCTCCAGCAGGGCGAGTCTGCCTGCCAGACTGTTGCGGATCGGAAGAAACTCATCCGGTGAGAACAGGCCTTTAACAAGGATTGCCCCCTCTTCCGCATACTGATTTATGAGCGCGTCCGAAAGTTCAAAACCGTCCTGGTAACAGTTCAGAGTACATAATTGATTGAGGGGCAGCATTGTATTCCATCCCTGGTTTATTTTGCTGATAGAGAAAACTATTCGCCGTAACCAAACTGGGTCACAAGCGGTTTAAAAAACCGGGTGACCATGGCCTGTTCTGATTGCGAAAGACGATCACGCCATTTTCCAATCATCAATGGTTGAATGGGGTCAGAATCTGCCGTGTGTTCCCCATCGATGCGTACTGCTTGTGTAGTGCCGGCAGTACCGGAGACCGCTGCAGGCGCTGTCAGTAGAATATTCATTTCCTGTGCGATCGCCTCGACTTCATCCAGTTTCAGCAGGACACCCAGTTTGGTCGCCATCTGAAAGATCAGTCCTTCCGCATTTTTCAAAAGATGCTCATAAGGAATAACCATGATGCCGGGCAGGCAGAGTGCATGATGGATTTCCTGGTATGCCGCGACAGTCTGATCGACGGCATCTGCAAACGACATGGCCTGAAGCTCCATTTCTGCACACACGACATCCCGCGGATCTCGATAGTGATAAAAGGGGCGTACGGCATCATCCTGGGCAGCGGCAATGGCTTCCTCCGTCAGTAAATCGAACTGCAGAATCAACCGCTCATTCAGGTCCATGGTTCCGACGAGCTGATTCAGTTCTTGTACGGAATTCGCTTTTTCCGAACGAAATTCGAAGCTCTGATGCTGCCAGATTTTCTGGAATACAGCCTGCGACCAGTCAGTACCTGATTTGGGAATTCCGAAATTGAAAATGATCATAATTGTTCCTGTAGGAGATGAGACTCAGAAAAGCTGGCAGATTAGAACGCCTGCCGGACTTTTGAATTACTAATTGAGATCCAGTTCTTTTGATTCACGCTGACGCGTTTTCTGAGTGAGGAATTGCGGCCGAGGTACCGTTGTTTCCGCCTTTGAACTGCGGTAGGGATGCTGGTCCTGGAAATAATCAATGAGCTTTCCCTGGTATTCAATTAAGATCGTTTCAAAGTGGATCTGATTACGTTGAATTTCCAGCACGATATCTGCAGCCCGCCATTGTGTGGCAATCAGAATAATATCAACGGGATTTTCCACGAGTTTGTCACGGAAGAAAATCTCCTGGCCGGTACCCGGAACGAATGTGCCGACTTTATTCATGTCGGAATCGATCACGATCGGGAACCGTTGTTTGTCCAGCTTGTGCTGATTGATGAAGGCAGCCGCTTTCCCCGTGCCGCCCCAGATAGCAGTTCGTTTACCGGACTCTGTCAGTTCGTCAAACTGCACAGCAAGTTGCGTTGCTGACTGCAGCGCTTTTTCCTGAAAGGCGATTGCCTGCCGCGCCAGTTCGACCTGATGACTCTGGGGCTGGAAGCTGGCGATACCGTATATGACTTCGTCATTATAGCTGGTTTCAATCAGGTCCACGCTTGTGGCACAGCGTTTCAGTAAGCGTTCGAGTGATTGTGTGGTGAAATGAGAGTTATGTTCGTAGAAGAAATCCACGGTACGACCGGCTGCGAGTACACCATCGATACAGGGGACTTCGATAAACAGACTGGTTGCACATTCAGCCACATTGGCAGCAAATGCGACCTCCTGAGCAAACCCCAGAGGGTTCATCAGGTGTTCGAAAACATGCCGGCTGATAATCAGATCCGGCTTCAACTCAGCCAGATGCCGACCAGGTTCGAACAGCATCGCGCGGGCTTCGATCAACCCATCTTCGGTTTCGATCTCTGCATTGGGATCAAAGCCGATGAATTTTCCCCACGGTATTTTTTTGGCCAGGGAACGCAGTAAATGTCCCTCGCCGCAGCCAATCTCCACAACAATCGGATTTTCCGGCAGTCTGATGGCAATCAGATCACAGACATTCTGCAGGTGTTCGGACCAGATCGCACCTTTGTTGAACATCAGGTTGGGTTTGTCAGAATAAGGGACCTTGGCATAATCGAATGCAGCATTTGAAATATGACCACAGTCCACACATCGCATAAAGTCGTGCGGCAGTCGTTCCATTGCCTGGGCTTCTTCACAGCTTTGAGGCCAGGCCAGTGTGGTTAATGGCAATAATCCTCCATCGTAAAACTGGACTGCGATATGATAACCACAGGCGGGACAGGTGTAATTCTGCATGGCAGAATTCAGGATTTTGATGTGGTCAGCGTTTCCCGGCTGATTTAATGAAGCATCCATGCTAGGTTCCTTGCTGATGTTCGAACTACTCAGACTGAAAGATGATTGATTGACAGGTTGCTGAGATTCACTGTGTTTCAATGCTGATTCAAAGAATGTTTCCAATTCCCGAATGGTGTTGACGTCTTCAAAAACCAGATGGCTTTTAGAGAGAATTTTGAGGCGAAGCTGATCGCGGAATGCTTCATCAGAACCGATGCGGCAGGCCAGATTGATATATTCTTCAATCGAAGAAACCACGCAGTCCTGCAGTCCCATTTTATTGTAGATTGCGAGCATGCCCCTGCCGCGCATGTATTTTGCCGGTAGCGTGACAACCGGGGTTCCGATTGCCATCGACTGATAAGATGTATTTCCGCCTCCAAAGTGCAGGGGGTCGAGCATGACATCTGAAATATAAATCAGGTTCAAAAAGTCTGCCGTCGACATGCCTCGTAACCAGTGAATCCGATTCACCACGTCCGGAAACGTTTTTTCGAAGCGTTCGACCAGCAGGTCTTTCCACTTTGAGGTCTGATCACGAATCATCACGATTCGTGCCTTTGGATCCTGTTGGAGAATCCCTGCCAGGATCTGATCAAATTCGGGATGAATCTTAAACAGAGTCTGTGGGCAGGCGTAAACATGTTCGTCGTCGGACAGTCCGAACACAGCCCGGTTTTTGATTTTATCCGGCAGGGCAGGGCGGTAGTAATACGACGGCAGAGAGTCCAGTTGTACCAGTTGTTCTGTGTAGTGTTCCTGAGCGTCTTCCGGCTCGATCAGTTTACTGGAGATGAAATAGTCTATGGTTTTCAGACCAGTCGTAATGGGATGTCCCCAGGTTACGCACTGGATGGGAGCATGCCTGGTCGTTGCCAGCGAAAAGATAAACGGATCCATACCGATGTCTGCATAAAACAGAACGTCCAGTTCCAGGCTCTGCAGCACCTGGCTGGCCTGTTGTAATTCGATCCCCAGAAAGACGTATTCATCAGAATGGTGGCGAATTTCCCTGGCAATGTCATCTGTATGTTTCGTGGGAGAAATTGTGATCACGTGATATTTATCCCGGTCGAAATTCTGAATGATGCCTTTCATCAGGGAGCCAATAGTATGGTTGTAGAACAGGCTGGAAATAAACCCGATACGAATTTTTCCATCGCGGGCGACTGTCGGTTCCTGCGGATTCCAACTGAGGGTATTTCTAAGCTGAAACAGCTCCGTCATCCGTTCGATAATGGGGCGGTCATTAAATCCCTGATAGGCCAGGTAGAAAGTTCCCGGAGTCAGTTTGATCGAAGTATCGATCTGCACTCCATCATCGTGCATCTCTTCGATTTTTTGCACGAAAGTATTCCGGACCTCCTGGATTTCATCCATGGAAGTCGGAATGGGCGGGAATAAACTAGCCAGGGCGAGTCGATATTCCGGCTGCGGAATCAGCTCATACGCTTTTTCGAGCGCCTGTTTTGCTTCCTGAAACATTCCCATGGACTGGTAAACAGTAGCCAGGTTGCAGTACACAGGAAGATAGCCATCGTCTAATTTGCGGGCACGCAGGAAACTCTTCAGTGCTTTCTTGAATTGTTTCTTCTGGTTTTGAATATGACCTTTGTAGTTCCAGAGAGCCGCGCACTCCGGATGTGCTTCCAAACCCTGATCTATATGGTGGGTTGCTTCCTTGACGCGCAATTGTGTTGAATAAAGTTCAATCAGTTTCAATCGGGACTGTAAGTGGTCGGGTTCCAGTGAAACGAGAGTCTCAAAATAACCAACGGCTGAACCGATTTTCCTCTGCTGGTGGCGCACGCAGCCCATTCCAAACAGTGAGGCGGTATTCGTAGAGTCACTTTGATACAGACGCTGGAAGATATCGTAGGCCTGCTCAAAATCCCCAAGTGCCGCCAGCATGGATCCCAAGTGAAAGGCGGCACCGGGATGGTTGGGTTGTTTTTTGAGAACTGCCCGGTAAGTGAGCATGGCATCTGTCGTCTGCTTTGACTCTTCCAATGCTTTTCCCAGGTGGAAACGGATCTCGCAATTGTCCGGAGAATGGTTCAAAGCGTCGTGAAAACATTTGATGGCAGTGTCAAAATCTTCCTGTCTGGTATACACGATGCCGAGGTTATTGAGGATTTCCCAGTTGCCAGGCTCCAGAATAGCTGCTTTTCTGAGGATAGAAATGGCAGTCTCGTATTTCTCTTTTGCCGAAAGAAAGACGGCATAATTTTTCATGGTATCGAGATGATCGGGAGCCAGTTGTAATGCGCGCTGGTAAGCTGCATCGGCTGATTCCGTGTCCTCTGCTTTCGCCAGTGCATTCGCCAGATTAAACTGCGCGGCATGCAGATCTGGTGCCAGCCGGACGACCTGCTTACAGATTTCGATGGCTTCTGCAATCTTATCTGTTTCCAGCAGCAGGTTCCCCAGGTTGATCAGAGCATCGGGATATCCCGGTTTAAGCTCCAGCGCTTTTCGATAAGCGTCTATCGCTCTTTGTTTTTCGCCAGAATTTGCCAGAGTAATCGCGAGGTTATAAATAAAAGCTGCGTTCCGGGGTTCCAGTTCAATCGCCCGTTCGTAATTCTGAATGGCATCCTGATACTTTCCCAGTCCTTTACACGCGGCACCGCGATTGGAAAAGAACGAAGCGATCCCGTCGTTCCGGCAGATCGCCCGTGTAATGAAATCGATCGCTTTGTGATACTGCTTCAAATGCAGATAGACCACGCCCAGTAAATGCAGGGCATCGACCTGTCCGGGATCGTGTTGGAGAACTTCGCGATACAGTTCTTCTGCCAGAGGGAGATTACCCGCCTGATGCTGTTGAACCGCTGTTGCCAATAGTTCCTGAGGTGAAGGCATGAGATCTTCTTTGAATCACGTTCGTGATTGAAAAAAATTCAATTGAGTACTGAGCAAAACTGCCTGATGCGGAATATCCGGCAGACTTTTTCGGTTATTCTGTTTGTATCGGCTGCGGTGGGGGTCTAGATAAGCAGTTTCTTTGGTACGCAGCAAATCAGTCGTAAAGGGGGGAATTCACCCCAGACTGGCTGTTAAGCTGGGGGGAAATAAAAGCCTAAATAAAAAAACACTACCCATCTTGCGATGGATAGTGTTTCAATAGTTTCAGTATTTCTCATTCAATGAATGAGGCCTTCGAGGATTATCTCAAGAGACTCAATACCTGTTGTGGGTTCTGGTTGGCAATCGAAAGAACCGAAATACCAGCCTGGTTCAGAATCTGGGCTTTCGTCAGATTCGCGGTTTCGACAGCGAAGTCGGTATCCACGATCTGGCTGCGTGCTTCAGAAATGTTTTCCAAGGCAACCCCCAGAGAAGAAACGTTGGTTTCGATCACGTTCTTCTGAATCGCACCCAGACGACCGCGAAGAGTGGAAACACGGTTGACCGCTTCTTCGATGATATTCACCAGGTCAGAACCGGGAACCGAAGGACCAACATCCAGCAGACTCTTTCCACCACCGGAACCGAGTTCGAACAGTTTACCGGAGACACCACCCAGACGGGCCGTATTGACCGCTTCAATTCCGATACCTACCTGACCAGCGGCTGACACGTCCTGTCCAATCTGGAACAGTGAACCACCGCCGGTAATGGTGATACTGGCTGTGTTGTCAACAGTGTTAGCGGCAGCTGTGAAGGAGAACGATGCATCCAACTGTTGTGACCGCAGGTTCGCTGACAGACCGGAACCCTGGGCAACCTGACCGTTGATTCGTGCAACGATGTCCGAACCAATGTCTCGTTTCAGAGAATTCCCGTCGGTGATATTATCGACCGTGTCGAATGTACCTGACAGCACGTTGACGTCCACGAATTCATCAGCACCGTAGTTGTTGGCGCTGAAGGTCAGGTAGGCGTCTGTACCACCACTTAAAGCAGCAGCAGCGGCGGCATCGACAACCCCGGAACCATCGCCTTCCACGGCTGATGAGACCAGAGAGTTGGTGTCTGCATTACCGTCAAGTAACGCTTTGACTGATGTCGCAGTCGATGAAATATCACCGTTCGCAAGCGTTGCCAGACTGACTACAATCGTAATATCGGAGTTCGTATTACTGAAAGTAATATTGGCAGCCGCACTGTTGGCAGAGGGGTCAACAAACGAAATTCGAATGTTTTGGCCTGTGTCGCCTAAGACACTGTCTGATGAACGAGCGTCGGTAAAAGTCAAATCGGAGTTGGCAGCAGTACTGTCAACCGTCAGATTGCTGGCAACCTTATTGGTTTTGCTCGCTGTCACACCGGTAATGTCGGTCACGCCATTCACAGCATCCTTGACGTTGTCCAGCGTGCTGGAAGCACCCAGGAAGAGCACCTGTGAACCACTGGAACCACCTACTTCGATGGTGGTTGCCTCTGCCAGACCACCGTCAACAGCACTGTAATCCAGGCTGGCCTGAGTAGCCGCTGTGACGATAGTTGCGTCGAGTGTGATCGAACTGCTGCTACCAAATACGGCTTCGTTGACCTGAAAGTCGGAGAGTTTAGCAGAGTCAGTTGCTGAAGACTGTGTACGGAAGGCTTTACTTCCGTCAATCAGTTTGTCACCAGCGAATGATGTATTGGCAGAAATTCGGTTGATCGCTGATAAGGCGGTGTCGATCTGCAGCTGATTCGCTGCAATTTCGTCTTGAGACAAAGCACCTTCGTTCAAACCTTCCTGGACCAGACCACGAACCTGGTTCAACAGGTTTGTCACTTCGCCCAGAGCCGAGTCAGCAGTTGCGATTACGTTGCTGGCACGGTTACTGTTTTTGATTGATTGTTCAATAGCAGATACCTGAGATCGCAGAGTTTCACTGGCGATCAGACCTGATGGATTGTCTTTACCCGAGTTGATTTTCAAACCGGTTGACAGTCGTGTCAGCGAGGTATCCAGAAGATTTGTAGATTTGTTTAAACTACGCAGACCTCTCAGCGAGGCAACGTTAGTATTAATTCGTGTCATGGCAAACAGCCTTTCTCACTTGTAAATTGTGCTTCCCAAGGGATTAATGGGTTTTAGCTACTTATATGATTTAGGTTTCGAGTGATGCTGAAACCACCCGAAGACATTAGTTTCTGATCCTGTCAAATCCGATAAATGTGAAACAAAGCCATACATTCTGACAGGATTCCTCGAACTGATGTGGCTTATCTTTCCATAACAAAACCATTCCAGATTCAGACGACATGGTAAATGTGCAGAGGGAAGCTGCGCATTCACGTTCATATTCTATCGGAATGTTACTTTAGGCAATCTGAGTGTCTTTGGTGTTTTTTTGAAAATAAACCGATCTCTCCGGTATCGCACACGGGAAAGGACGAGTTGTAACTATTATCCGTTCCTTCATCAAAAGTTCGGCTGTGACTCTATTAGCGTGAGAGAGGAAAGTGGTGATCGTTTCATGCAAACGAATATTTATGTTAAATCGGGCTGCAGGATCGTTGCCGTTTGCCTAACTGGACCTCGCCTGTGTTGCTGGATGGATAGTCTTTGCCTAACCGTCAAACTCTGTCTTGAGGGAAATCACTCCTGTTATCACTGCACTTAGCGTCTGCTCAGTTTGCTGTATCTGCTTCCGACAGTTTGATATCGTGCATGGATAATCCCGGAAGAGGCGCTGGCAGACAGAATGTTTACGGATTCAATTATCGCACTGAAACACAGTCTGTTGATTGAAACTGATTGACGAAGACGGGGATTCTTTTGCTTCGATCTTCTAAAATCATGATTTCTATTCACAGAATTGAATTACCGAAGCCGGTTACCTTTGGTCTGGTTTTCCGGAAAAACTGGAAACGATTGATTCAAGAGGGGAGATATTCATTCGAGAACTGCGCAATGCACCTTTACCAGGGTAACGAAATGATCCATTCGTCGCTTTGCAGGCAGTTTAAAACAGAGTCTCTGCTCCAGTTAAACATCAAAGAGAACCCCGGAGTCAGACTGAGATTCAAACTGGTGATCCGGAGCAATCCCAAGAGGTATGAATGAACGGGGCAATTCAAAAAGAATCAGGGCATGATGTAGAATACTTGAGAGCGCATCACATCTAAGCATAGCGCCTCTCGATCTATGATACCTGGTCCAGATGATTCTGGAGACGCGACAGTAAAACTGGATCCAGTCTGGAAATTGAAGAATCAACTGCCGTCTGCAATGCGCTTGATTGGCAGAAAAGCATCAGGTGCATTTTGTAACTGCTATTGCAGAGTTGTTGATTATGCGGGTTAATGATAATTGTTCTGATGAATGCTGGTCGTAACAAATGAACTTGGTCTTCTTGGGCACTCATTCTTTTCATGCAAAAAGTCAACGCTTATTGCTCAAGATCACTGATCGGCAATGACGATCCATCTTTCATATCTTGCCAAAAGCGAACATGCCACAGCAGGTGGTTGAATAAGCAGACAAATGAAGTCTCTACAGTTGATGGAATAAATATTACAGATCATATTGCACCTGCGCTGAACTGATTCACTTTCAAGAAGTATTGATCCTAAGAAGACCAAATTCACGAATCGCATACCTTAGGGAGCAGCAACGCATGCCTTTGTGTCCCCAACACACTAGTCATCAGGTTAAGGAAGCCCACTCAAGATTAGGACGATCACTTGTAAAAATTCAAACAACCCGTCACGCCTCAACAGTCGCATCAGAGAATATCGCAACCATGTTCCAGGACTGGGAACAAAAGTGGTCGCACCGTCGCGAATTGATCGCCAGTCGCATCGAGTTGATCGAGACACAGCTCGAGGCGCTTGAGCAGTCAGAACTGCCGATGCCACAGTTTACCATTTTTGATGATCCGGGAGAGTAGCGCCTGCCCGGCCTGGAACACTGTCGATGATGAAACCAACGCGGTCTCTGGATCAGAGAGCGAAACAACAATACCTGACAAATAGTGAGACGAGTCTGTTTCAGGTCAGGACCGCTGTTGGTTGACTACTTTGCTGATTCGCAAAATGGCAGCATCAATTTCCTCTTTTGTATTGAGGAATGAGAGGCTTAATCGAACAGCAGAGCGATAGACGCGTTCCTCGCAGCCCATCGCCAGCAGCACGGGAGCCGGGTCTCGTGAACCGCTGGCACAGGCGCTGCCCAGTGAGCAGGAGATGCCAGCCAGGTCGAGTGAGATCAGCAGGGCTTCTCCGTCCAGGCCGGGAAACGAGATATTGAGGGTATTGGGAAGCCGATGCTGTCGATTGCCATTGATAACCGTTGGCGAGCAGAGTTCCTGCAATCCCTTCTGGAGACGATCTCTCAGCGCTGCCGTCTGGCTTGATCGTTGTTCCTGTTCTCGAACAGCAGTCGCCAATGCCTGCGCCATGCCAGCCGCCAGAGCCACCGGTTCGGTTCCCGCCCGTTTGCCTCGCTCCTGATGTCCTCCCGCGATTTGCGGCAGCAGGCGTGCGCCTTGTTTGACGATCAGGGCACCCACGCCCCGCGGGCCATGAAATTTGTGAGCAGCCAGACTGACGGCGGTGGCGCCTGAGTCATGAAAATGAAACGGAATCTTCCCGATGGCCTGTACGCAATCAAGGTGCAGGGGAATATGGTGTTTCTGACAGGCTTCCACGAGAGGTGCGATATCCTGGATCACGCCGGTCTCGTTATGAGCCAGGATGGCAGTGGCCAGTTGAACGTGTTCCCAGTTTTGTTCGAGAAGTCCTTCTGTCTGAATTCTGCCCCCGGCGTCCAGAGGCAGCTGAATCTGTTTCATTCCCCGTGGTGCCAGACGTCGAATGGTATTAAGGGTAGCGGGATGCTCGCCGGCCGGCAGGACAATCTCTCCGGGAGAACCAGACAAAAATCCCTGTATGGCCAGGTTGATCGATTCCGTACCGCCACTGGTAAAAATTACTTCCTGGGGATGGGCACCCAGGAGTGATGCCAGTTGTTCGCGGGCATCTTCAAGTACTCTGCGCGCCTGACGGCCATCTGCATGGGCGCTGCCGGGATTGGCATAGTGGGTTCGATACTGTTCTGCGACCAGGTCCACGACATCATCCAGGGGGCGTGTTGTGGAATTGTTATCCAGAAAGATCCGTTGTGAAGCTGGTATCGCCATGACAGGTCAGTATTTCAAAGTCGGTAACCCCCGTGGGGAAAACCGTTACCCTTTTGCGGCTTCTTTCGCCTGATTTTTAAGCTGATTCGGGACATGTTCAATCAGCATGTCAATAATGTCGTCGGGAGCAAGTCCTTTGCTGTCCGCCTGAAAAGTGGTGACAATGCGATGCCTGAGCACGGCATGGGCGACAGATTTGATATCCTCGGTTGAGACATGGAAACGCCCTTCCAGGATGGCCCGGGCTTTGGCTCCCAGAATCAGAAACTGTCCTGCCCGCGGCCCGGCACCCCATGACAGATATTCTTTAATGAATTTGGGAGCGGTCGCTTCTCCCGGACGCGTGGCTCGTACCAGATCCCGGGCATACACAAAAACATGCTCGGCGACGGGAACTTTGCGAACGACTTCCTGCAGCGCCAGGATCTGGCGGCCTGTTAATGCAGCTTCCAGTTCCGGTTTCTGATTGCCGGTCGTCTGTTTGAGGATCATCAGTTCTTCGGCAGCAGTGGGATAATTCACGACTACATTAAACATAAAGCGGTCCAGCTGCGCTTCCGGCAGCGGGTAGGTGCCTTCCTGCTCAATCGGGTTTTGAGTTGCCAGTACAAAAAAGGGTTCCGGCAGGCGATAGGTATTCGAGCCGACGGTGACGTGCCGTTCCTGCATGGCTTCCAGGAGTGCAGCCTGAGTTTTGGGGGGCGTCCGGTTAATTTCATCTGCCAGCAGGACGTTGGTGAAGAGTGGTCCCTGCATAAACTGAAAGGATCGATGCCCGGTTTCCGGATCGTCCTGCAGAACATCGGTACCTGTAATATCGGAGGGCATCAGGTCCGGAGTAAACTGAATTCTTCGAAACGAAAGGTGCAGGATTTTGGCAATGGTACTGACCAGCAGCGTTTTGGCCAGTCCAGGTACACCGACCAGCAGACAGTGGCCTCGGCTGAACAGAGAGATAAGGATTTCATCCACGACTTCCGACTGTCCGATGATGACTTTGCCAATTTCATCGCGCATCAGCAGGTAGGCGTTGGATAGACCACGGATGGCCTGTGCTTCCAGATCACGTTGTGCTTCTGCATCTTCCTGAACCATCAAATGTTCTTCATGGTCGGCCATAAACCCTGACTGCCTTTGCAACTAAAGACCAAACTACTCGAAACGCTTCTTATTGTTTATACTGGTCAGCAGAACCGAATGGAAGGGGCCATTTGCCGGGAGCGGAAATCCTGACCGGGCTGGCTCTCTATCCTGTTCGTCAGTTAACATGTTTCAAGCTGATATTATCATCACTTCACCTCTAAAATGCGAGTCAGAACGTGTCTCAGCCCCCAGTATCGTATCTTGTATTTGATGTGGAAGCGATCGCCGATGGAGATCTGATTTCCCGTGTTCGCTATCCAGGGGAGGAAATATCCCCGGCGGACGCCCTGGCCCGTTATCAATCCGAACAGGTGGAAGCGACCGGCAGTGATTTTATACCGGCTACGTTTATGCTGCCGGTCTCGGTTGCGGTGGCCAAGCTTTCTGAAGATTATCGACTGCAGGACCTGACGGTACTCGATGCTCCCGATTTCCGGCCGCATATTATTACAAAGAAATTCTGGCAGGGCTGGGTACACTATGGCCAGCCGACGTTCGTCACCTTTAATGGTCGGGGATACGATCTGCCGGTTCTGGAACTGGCCGCATATCGTTATGGTATTTCATTACCGGAATGGTTCAATGTGAATGCCCGCAGTTTTGATCAGTCCCGCAACCGCTATAACACCGGCGCTCATCTCGATCTGATGGATCTGTTTTCCAATTTCGGTGCCGGCCGGGTCACGGGCGGTCTGAACCTGCTGGCTAATCTGATCGGCAAACCGGGTAAAACCGGTATCGATGGTTCGCAGGTGCAGTCGATGTATGATTCCGGCAAAGTGAATGAAATCAACGATTACTGCCGTTGTGATGTTCTGGATACCTATTTCGTGTTTCTTCGCTCCCGGGTTCTGGCGGGATTCCTCAGTATTGATACTGAGCAGGAGATCGTCACGGAAGCGTATCGGTACCTGGAGCGGGAAGCAAAATCCAACAAGGCGTATCAGCATTACCTTGAACACTGGGGTGACTGGGAACCGCCGACCGAATAAGCTTCAGGCTTTACTCGGAATAATTTACGTCCATGCCTGACAGGAGAAACTGAACGACCTGCTGGTTTCTGGTCTCACTGACTTTAACAGGCAGTGGCTGAGAGGTGTGGAATTCCAGTTCGACAGACTGGCAGCCTGATTGTGACTGATCAGGGTGTGGCTTCAGTTTCAGTGTAATAATCTTTTCTGTCACCGGGCCCGGATCATCCGTTGATAATTCGATGGTGAACGATTCTACCTGGAATGTGCTCTGGTCAACGTGCATTAACCACGAGGACAGATTTTGCATGGCAGACAGGTAGATGGCTCTGTTCGAGAGATTCATGTTGTTTTGAGAAATCTCAGTCTCCAGTGATTTGCGCTGCCTGTTCCGGGGGTAGAGAGTAATTCCGTTTCCGAGTTTGACAGAATCAATTCTGCGGGAGACTGAAACCCAGCGTTCTACCAGCTTTTCAATTTCCTGCAGTTCTGTTTTGTTCCGGTATCCAGTGCTGGTTTGAGAAAAAGAAATGCGTCGAATCGGATCTCTCATTCCCGGTTTTGGCGGAGTCATCTCTTGTGGAAAGATTGCTTTTGCGACGGTTTGTGAAACGAATTTCGGTTCCGGCTGTCCGGCAATGATGGCGGACTTGCGCACTTCTTTTAACGCGGTTAACTCGACCGCCGCAAACCCGGATTGTGATTTTGTCTTACCTGGTAGAAAAGTTAGCGATTCCGGCAGCATGGATCGTGTATCGATCTGCAGTTCAAACGGACGGCACAGATGCCGGGTTAAAAGATCTCTGGGGGCTCCCCTCAGGATGATCAGGGAGTCCGTTTTTCGGATCACCTGCCATTCATATTCGGTCAGTAAAGTCTGGACTGAAATGGGTTGCTGAAATTCGGAAATCAGCGTCAGTTCATGTCCGCTGAAATAAGCCTGATTCTGCTTCTTGAATTTTTCGACAGTAGACTGGGGGCCGACGGGCGAAAGAAAGCTGGAGGCAGCCGACCATTGTGACAATATTTGTCGCTGATTATTCAGCTTGTTCTCGACAGCAGCCTGATCCGAGTTCCCCGTCGTGACTTTTGTTTTGACCTGAGTGGCAGGAGGATTGTCCGCGGGAAGCGGGGTGGCAGCCAGCAATGCCAGCAGCGTTGAATTAAGAATCAGGAAAGGATGACGACGCATCACAAAGCTCACTCTGAAATGGGGAGAAAAAACAGACCTCGCTCAAATACGGAATTTACCGATGAGAAGTCTGGATGAGGGGGATGGAAATGTAGCAGAAAGCAGATTTTGGGAAAACGGCAATCTACAGACAGATCAGCGGGAGAAATATCATCTGTCGTAAGTTTCAATTAAACTTATACCGAGCAGTGGTTTAGATCAAAGTCGGTGATTTCGGTCTGCGAACTATTGCAGTGAATTCGCTTTCTTTTGGAGAGTCTGCACCAGCGTTTTGAATGCTGAAAGCGACTGTATTTCACTGAGATCCGGGTCTTTTTGCATCCACTCCACATCTTGAAATCCAAGTTCGGATGCCTTGTGCAGATGCTGGATTGCTGTTTCCTGATAACCTTCTACGGTTTTCTGGACGCCAGGTGTTTTTTTCTGATCCTTCAGATTGATTAACGCCCGTCCGTAAACGCAGGCGACATTATAATGAAACAATCCATCCTCTTCGAAGTTTTTCAACTGTTCGTTGACGAAGGAAATGGCTTTCTCTTCCTGGTGATTATAGACCATGCAGATCGCCAGGCCGGTAATTGCCTGTGAACTTTTGTTGTCAATCTCAAAAGCCCGCTGGAAATCCTTCTGAGCAGCCTGCCAGTCCATGCGTTGTAAATTCATATGCCCGCGGCCGGTAAAGGCGTCTATCAGACGATTGTCTTTCTGGATCGTGGGATCCTGAATCATCTGATCATATACGTGCAACGCTTTTTCCCATTGCTCTGCTTCGGTATAAATATGAGCTTTGGTGAGGTAGGGTTGCATTTCCCCGGGGCTGATTTTAATCGCAGCGTCACAGGCGGCGATCGCCTCCTCCAGCTGAGAGAGTTGCTGATAGGTATTGGCTTTTGTCAGGTATGCGTATTTCAGGTAATCGCTGTTTCTCTTCAGGCTGTTTTCATTCAGAATATCATCACAAACGGCGATGACCTGGTGATAGCGTTTGAGTTTACGGAGCAGGGTAATCTTGCTGAAATACGCTTTGATCTGGCTGGGATTGATTTGTATGGCCTGATCATACGTTTTGAGAGCATCGTCGGGGCGTTTGAGCGAGAGCTGGAGATCGGCTTTGAAATCGTACAGATTCATATATCGCGGGTTGGCCTGGATCGCGTCATCATAGGCTTCCAGTGCTTTATCGTTTTGATTGTGTTTGGAATAATGCGATGCCAGCATTACATAGGCAAAATGATCGAGCGGAGCAATTTCAATCGCTTTATGAAACTGCTGCAGTGCTGCTTCAGATTGAGACTGATTGCTGTAGATCATCCCTTTCGAGACATACAATCGTGCGTTCATGCCGTCGATTTCCAGTCCCTGATCTGCAGTCTTGAGAGCCTCTTCATATTTCTGCAGCGCATTTTGAACATTCACGATACCCAGGTAGGCCGGTACGAGCAGCGAATCGATGCTGAGGGCAGTCTGGTATTCTTGCAGAGCTTCCTCGTATTGTTTATTGCCCTGTTCCCTGTCACCATTTTTCACGTACTGGTAACCAGGCGAACGCATATAAATATTATTGAGTGCCGTTGCCGCTGCCCGCTTTTTCTCATTGAGATTTCCTTCAAACCGGGCATCCATGATGATCTGTCGTGCCTCGGGCGTGCCGATCGAAAACAGAGATGAAAATATCGCATTCCAGGTAGAGGCCTGATCTGTTTTACGTAATGTTTTCTGTAAGATTTTGACTGCTTCGAGGGAACCAGAAGCGCGAAGGCTCTTGATCGCGCCACTCACAACCTGCAAGTTGCTGTCATTCAGTGCCTGCTCCGCCAGTTCAAAATACTGAGGTGAATCGATCTTCTGCAGAGAGGTGACGATCAGCTGTTTTTCATTGGAATTCGCCTGGGGATAAACTTTCAGGAAACCGGCTTCCACAGTCTGGTCACCGATAGAAGCCAGTGTATTAATAATGGCAACCCGCAGTCCGGCATCGAGTTTCAGATTTTCCAGATGATGAAACAGAAGCGGGATGGCACGCGGATCTTTCAGTCGATCGAGAAACGAAAGCATAGCCCGGGTTGGTGCCGTCTGCTCCAGCTGTGACAGCACATAATTCAAGGCCAGTGCTTCACTTTCATTGTCTTTCTGCTGAATCAGTTCCTGGAAGGCAACTTCACGGATTTCCGGATTGGACGACTGCAGTGCGTTTGTCAAAATTTCGAAGAGTCGCGGATGACCATTCAGGACCAGTGCCTTGATCGCTGCTTTTCGGAGTTCCAGATCGTCACTGGAAATGAATTCATAGATGGCGTCTCCCCACTGCGGTCGTGGGCTCTGTGCGATAATCCCGATCATTGTTTTTTGAGAAGCCGGGGGGCTTTCTTTTAACAGTTTCAACAGAACCTTCTGGCCCTGGGCAAACCGGGACTCTGCCAGGCTGGCAATAGCGACTTCAGACTGCGGACCGACTGTACTGGCAACCTGAGCCAACCGTTCATAGCCGCGAGGATCCCCGAGATAACGTAACGCAAATAGCGCGGCCTGTTGCACAAGCGGGTCGGGATCTGATGTGAGTTCCAGAATCAGTGGCAGCTCTTCATTTGTCAGCTGTCGGCCGCCACTCATGAGAGCTGCGATTTTCACAGCCGGTGATCCCGTCCGGATCTGTTCAGCCACTTTTTCCCTGGTGAGGACACTCATGGCACTGTCGAGTGCAGCGTGAATTGCCTCTGATTCTTTTTCATGAATGACTTGGCCTTTATTGATTCCGAGATAAGGAACTCTGGAATCCTTTATGACTTCCCCGGAGAGATGCAATTCCGTGATCATGCTGGGAAAGACAGGGAGGGTGGGATTCACCATTGCATTCGTACCTACCTGATTTGCTGCACGAGGCAGCCAGTTTTTCACGGAGGTGTCAATCTGAGTATTCTGATCGGGGAAATGTATGACGAAGCGTTTGATGTTCTGGGTCGTCAATTGGTCTATTACCTGAATCAGGCTTCCGTAATTGATCGAATTTAATTCGCCGCTGACAATAAGTTCTGCCAGACACTGACTGGGCCCCAGCAATTTGACGGCGTATTTCAGTTTGCCGAGTTCGAAGCGATTCACATTCAGTTTCAGCGTCTGATCAATGACAGAGACTTGAAATTCGATTTCAGGAATATGGGGCGCCCCCGGTAAATCGGTGAGTAATATCCACAGACTGTCCTGTTCACCCGGAGGGACCGTGATCTGATCTTGAAAATTTAAACTATTCAGTCGCAGGCTGCGTTTTCCCAACTGGACATTTTGGTTTGCCAGATTGGGAGGCAAAGTACGGATGGGAACTTCCTGGCCATCTACTACTGCTTTAATCTGGCTGCGGACCAGTTTGAGGGGTTGCGGGCTCTGGTTTATCAGAATCAGACGCGTCAGGAAAAAATACAACCCATTGGGCGCCCTGTTATGGGTGACTCCCCTGACAGTATCGTCAACGATGATAAACGCCGAAGTCTGCGCGGTCACGGGAGGCTGATGGGCGGTCGGCTGATTTACGGACTTGAGCCGCGCTTCTATGTCATTGAGTAACTGCAGGCTTTGCGCCTTTGTCTGCGGACCTTCCGTTGAAACCTGCTGCTTTCGCCGGCTTTCCGCCTGGGAGTAGACTTGTGTGGGAAGCAGGGTAGAGAGTGTCAGACACAGCAGCAGACAGATTCGATTTGTCATCCTGTTTCTCCCGACGTTTTATCAGACAATAACTTTACCGGCCCGAATTTCAATCCAGGTTTTGATCTCCGATTCCGGAGGCAGGACCCGGAGCCCGGTTTCCACATCAGCGTTGAGCAGATTAATGGCGTTTGTCACGCACGTGTATGGCTCCAGGCAGACACAATCCCGGTCGGGGGGCGTGAACACAACCAGCTCGGTGAAGATCGCATCATAGTCCTGGGTGACGACCAGTCCTGCCTGCTCATCCATGATCAGGCACTCGTATTGATCGATATCTTCAGGCATGCCAGTGAGAATATCGTCTGCCTGCAGCTGATCCAGCCAGGCACCTTCCCGCAGGTCGTGTGATTTTCCAATCGACTTCTTGACGCCGACGGGAAGACAGTCTTCGAGCACCCATTCCTCGCTGGCTGGTGACTCCACCAGGCAGTTTTTGAGATGGCCGGATTCTGACAGGGGCACCTTAAAGTAAGGATGTGTTCCCAGCCCCCAGGGAATCGAACCGGAACCGGGATTACCGACGCGGATGTCTGCCCGTAAGGTGGTCCCTTTGACTTCGTATCGAACTTCAATGAAGATGTCGCCGGGCCAGTATTTCAGTCGGTGTTTCCCGTCGATACTCAATTGAAACTGGCCTGTCACAGCAGACTCTTCCTGCGAAATGACCCGCCAGGGAAGGTCCAGGCAGAAACCATGAATCGCGTTGCCGGTTTTGTCATGATAGGTTTTGTCAGGGGGGAGTTCATAAGGGGTTCCTTCCCACTGAAAGTGCGCGTTGGCGATGCGGTTCGGGAAAGGGAACAGAATGGGAATGCCACCACTGCTGGGACGCTGATTTCCTGATGCGAAATCAGGATGTGCGTCAATGACGTCAATCGGCTGACCATCGACCATTGCCTGGAATTCATAACAGTTGAATCCCAGCTCTGGTAGTATGTTGGCGTAGGAACCGGTTTCCGGGTCTTTAATCTGAATGGGCGTCATGCGAGAGGATACTTTTCATCAGGTGGATTATAGAGATCGTTCAAAGATCAGTTTGTCAGCAGCGTTCATCAGTTCCACTCGGGGTGTGCCGTTTCCTGAGGCAGAAATCGTCGTTCTGCCATGGCACGATCCAGCAGGGTGTCCCAGATATCATAGGGGTCAATTTCAAAGATGTCTTCCGTGGTCGCAGGGGTATTGAGCCAGTCCATCCGATTTATTTCGGATTCCAGCTGCAAAGGTGCCCAGCCGGCACAACCGAAAAAGATCCGAAAATCCAGATGCGGGTCTCCCTCGGAGATGCGCCAGATGACCTGTTCAAAGATCTCAGGGCTGCTGCCCATGAATAAGTCCGGGACAATTGCCTCAGTTGATTTTTCGAGATCCCCGGCGTTATGCAGGGCAAACATCCCGTTTGGCTCGACCGGTCCGCCCATAAATACCATGTCCTCAAGTTTGGGCATGTCAAAATAACGCGACAATGCGTTCGTAATCGAAAAGGAGGAAGGGCGATTGACAATCAGACCGGTAGCTCCCTGTTCGTTATGTTCCACGATCAGCACAACAGATCGATAAAAATTGAGATCGTTCAGCTTACGGGACGCGACTAAAAAATGCCCCTTCAAAGATTTCAGCATAAAGCGAATCACTCTCCTTCGATTGGATATTCTACTGAGTAAAAACGGGTTAAAAAAACAGAATAACTGCACAAAATGTATTATAACTGCCTAAAAGCGGAAAAAACAGAGTTAGATTTTCAGATCAGGATCACCTTTTCATCAGGACCTGTTACAGGGATTTTACGGATCAACTGAAATCGGGAAGTGGCCTGCCCGTGAATCCGAAAATATTCAATGTTCAGTATTTCAACTTGAACGAATGTCGGCTATTCTGGTATTTGTTGTCTGGTGTCAAATTCAAGGTTTTCTTAAGCGCCCGAATCCTCATTTTATAACATGGGCTGGTTCCAATGAAGACGTCAAAAACGCAATTTGCTGTTTTGTGCGCGATGCTTTACTCATTAGTTCTCTCTCAGACGTTGTCTGCTGAAGAAAGTTACGAACGTTTTACCGTGCGTAACTGGACCTATCGCGATGGAACTGAGGCGACCGGGAAGCTGATTACCATCACCGGCCCCACAGCGACACTTAAACTGGAGGGAGAGGGGACGGTGCGTGTTCCCCTGGAAAAATTAAGTGCGAAAGATCTGAACTGGATCTACGAATATCACAAGCGGAAAAAACTGTTAAGCTTGCTGCCACCCGAATATCGAAAACCCCAGAAAGAAGCAGTGACGTCGACCAGTCCGGATCCGTCCCCACCTGTGGAATCGACGCCTTCTCAACCTGCCTCAGAGCCGTCTCCTGCGAAACCGGCTGCAGAATCGATGCCTGCTGAAACTGCGCAGCCTGCTGCTGAGAAAGATTCATTCAAACCATTTACCGTCCGAGAATTCACATTGAAAGATGGGACGCGACATAAAGCCAAACTGCTGTCTGTGAGTTCGCAAGAGAAAGTCACGCTGCTGAAAGACGCGGGTGGTTCGGTCCAGGTGCCCCTGGATGAGCTCAGTGAAAAAGACATCGAGTGGATCATTGGTTATCATCAGCACAATAATCTGGTGGCACTTCTTCCAGAGGCCCTGAAGGCCAGGGCAACTGATCCGGGATCGATGGCCGGTCCTGCTGCTGCGCCCGTGAAAGTCGAGGCAGGTGCAGAAATGAGTGAGTCTGCCAAAGCAGCGAAAGCAGACGAAGATCCGGATGTGGAAAAAGCAGATACGGAAATCGATCCCAAACTGGTTGCAGTCATGAATGAATATCGTGTCTGGACCGATAAGCAGGGGAAGAAATCGGAAGCGAAATTTACGCGTATCAATGGCCGCGAAGTGATGTTTTTAGGCAATCCGGTTGGTTTTATCAACGTACATATCGGAACGCTCATCCCCGAAGATTTGCAACTGTTGCGGGATGCTTTGAAAATGCATGGCCGGTTGGATGAAATTCCTCTGGCCTATCGTGAAGATCCCGATCGCAATCTGTCACCGACTCGACTGAAACAGTTCATGCGACTCAATTTTCAACGTAAATGGACCGATTTGTCGGGCAATTCGGTTGCCGCCTCTTATGTCAAAATGGAGGACGGCAATGTCACCCTGTTAATTACACAAACAGGAATGGAGCAGGAGTTCCCCTATCAGAACTTCAGTGCTGAAGACCAGGTTTACGTGCAGGAGCGCCTGAAAAAAGAAGTTCCAGGGAACTTTTTCCCGGAAACAACCGAGGTGACGCTCACGCCGGAAGAGCGGGAAAAAGAGTTTCATGTATTTACCGATTTAAATAAACGAAAGCTGAAAGGAAAATTTGTCCGTCTGGCTTATGGCGAATCAGTGGCTGTTCTGAATACCGGCAAGAAAGAAGAACTGTTCATTACAGAATTCTTCAGTGACTCTGATCTAAGTCTGATCAAGCCGCGTAAGCAGAAACAGACCGATCAACTAGCTATGAATGAGGGGGGCAATCCAGGAGTTCCCGGGGGGATTCCTGGCCGCATGGGAATACCCGGAGGGATTCCGGGGCGGATGGGGATGCCGGGGGGGAACCCGGGCATGGGGGGCAGAAATATGACTGGTGGTCCCCAGAGTTCTGCCCTGCAGGAGGCCCAGCAGAAAGTACGTGAAATGCAGCAGAGAGACAGGAACCAGATGGCAGCAAATTCTGGTATGAATGCACGGAATTCACCAGATGATTCGTTCCCTGATTTTAATCCCAATCCTGTTCCAGCAGCACCATCCATCGATCTGCCTATGTTTGAACATCAATGTCCAATCTGCAATGAATCCCACACTTCGGGTTCCGTCATGTTTACAAGCTGTCCACACTGTGGCGTAAAAGCAGGCGACAAAGTGTATAAATGTGTGAATTGCAAACGCAAATTTACAGCGGAAGGCCAAGGTGCAAAAGCCCCCTGTCCACACTGTAATTCGGGGTTCCTGGGGAACATGAATTTGTCTCTGGCAGTAATCAAACTGCTGATTGTATGCGTGCTGGCTGCCGGCGGCTATTACAGTTACAACCGATAATTCGAGATCGTATTGCCGCTCCTTTGCCATGTGTCCTGATCAGGGGATGCATGGTTTAGCTGGATCTGGAACTCCTGACAGTAAACTCATCGCTGATCTGAGGCAAAGTAATTACAGGCTCAGTGTATGGTTCATATTATTCACCTTACACTGAACCTGTTAATGAAATATACCTCTATCAGCATCTGGTCTGTTGTCAGGGGCGTTCATTCAAAACAGGCAGCTGTTTCGAGGTCTGCATCTGTTGTGCTTCTTCAGGGGCCACATAATCACTGTGGCAGGATGCTTTATCCTGTTCGCCCACCATTTCTTTTTTGACCTTTGAAGCCAGCTTGTGAATTTCGTCCGGACTGAGGACGCCCCGCTTTTCCAGAATTTCCTGTTGCTCGGCTGTTAATGGCAGAGACTTTTTCGCTTTATCCCAGGCATAATCTTCCGATTTACCTGACATGAATTCCTGGATCTCCTTGGAGATACGCACGCTGCACCAGTCGTGACCGCACATGGCACAGAAATCGGTATCCACATCCAGGTCTTCGTCGTGTAACGCACGTGCGGTATCGGGGTCGAAGCTCAGTTCAAAGTGCTTTTCCCAGTTGAGGGCGGCCCGGGCTTCGGTAAGATCATCGTCCCGGTCGCGGGTTCCGGGAATTCCCAGCGCCACATCTGCTGCATGAGCGGCAATCTTGTAAGCGATACACCCCTGTTTAACGTCGTCTTTTTTAGGCAGACCCAGATGTTCTTTCGGAGTCACGTAGCAGAGCATGCTGGCACCGTGATAGCCTGCTGCGGTCGCTCCGATACAACTGGTAATATGGTCGTAGCCGGGGAAGATGTCTGTGACCAGGGGGCCCAGTACATAGAATGGTGCCCCATGACAGAGTGTCCGCTGGAGTTTCATGTTGAACTCGATCTGGTCGAAGGAGATATGTCCTGGTCCTTCGATCATGACCTGCACCCCTTTTTTCCAGGCACGTTCGGTCAATTCACCCAGCACGCACAGTTCTGCCAGCTGGGCACGGTCTGATCCATCTGCCAGTCCGCCAGGACGCAAGCCGTCACCGATGGAAAAACTGACGTCGTATTCCCGCATGATATCGCAAATCTCATCCCAGAGTTCGTACATGGGGTTTTGCTGTTTATTGTGGAGCATCCATTTTGCCAGTAGAGAACCGCCGCGGCTGACAATTCCGATCAGGCGCTGGGCGACGAGCGAAAGGTGTTCCTGCAGTACGCCGGCGTGGATCGTAAAATAATCGACCCCCTGTTTGGCCTGATGTTCGAGCATCTGTAGAATGCTGGCATGGTCCAGATCTTCCAGGCGACGAGCAATGATCATGGAATAAATGGGAACCGTACCAATGGGAACCAGGCTGTTCTGAATGATCGCCTGCCGACAGCCATCGATATCGCCGCCTGTGGAGAGATCCATTACGGTGTCAGCACCCCATTGCTGGGCCCATTTGAGTTTTTCAATTTCTTCATCCGTTCCGGAAGAAACGGGTGAGGCGCCCATGTTGGCGTTGACCTTGGTCTTGGAAGCCCGGCCAATTGCCATCGGATCCAGTTGGTATCCCAGGTGCACTTTGTTGGCAGGAATAATCATACGACCGGAGGCGACTTCATCGCGGATCTGTTCTGCAGTCAGATGTGGTTCCCGTTCGGCAACCCGTTCCATTTCCGGTGTGATCGTTCCACAGCGGGCGAATTCCAGTTGTGTGACTGGCAGGAAGTCTGACGGAGGAGTCCAGGCGTCGGCGGTTTCATAGTTTTCTTCGCAGCCTGGTTTCAGTTCCCAGCCTGCTGGCATGAAATCCCAGGCGGTTTTTTCTGAAGGAGCAGGCATGCCCGGCGTATCGGGAGATGAGAACGTCAACGCTCCTTTTGCTCCGGGAGCGATCTGTGGCGGATTTGCGAAGCTCCCCGGATTGGTCTGGTTCGGACGTGTCGAGGGGTTTCCACCAATGGGTGGTAGTGAGTACAGCAAGTCGTTCGCAGAGGAGGAGTTAGTCATGTGTAGAAGCATCCTTGTAAAGTGTGATGCGGTGAATCGAGTCGATTAGTCGCCGTGTTGTGTTTTAAGAATCCGGTTCCGGGAAGTCTCTCAGAGACAGCAATAGGGCCTGGAAGAGAATTCTTGCCTATATAGTAGTGACCTGACTGCTTTTTTCAAACTCAATAGATGCTTACTCTCTGTGGTTTCCCATTGAATGTCGCATTAGTTATGATCTGCACATCATCAAAAAAGTCGATGCGGGCTACCTCTTTGACACAAAAAGAGGAATTGAAAAAATTCGGAATTGATCAGGTTAAGGGAATCCATGCAGTACGATGTTTATGGCGTTGGCAACGCATTAGTTGATATTCAGGCACGCGTCTCCGACGCCACACTTCAGAAACTCGGTTTTGCCAAGGGGATCATGACCCTGGTGGATGAAGAAATCCAACAGAAGGTCCTGGGAGAACTGGATGGCGCCCCCATTTCCCAGTGTGCCGGCGGTTCGGCTGCCAACACGATTCTGGGAATCGCCGATTTCGGAGGCAAAGCAGCCTACGCCGGTAAAGTGGGCAGTGACATGCTGGGGGAATTTGACCTGGCTGATATGCGTAAGCTGGGCGTGACGATTGAGGTTCCACCGGCGGCCGAGGGGCAGACCGGAACGTGTGTGGTGCTCATTACGGATGACGCACAACGAACGATGCTTACGAACCTGGGTGTCTCAGCCACGTTGAGTGTGGATGACATTAACGAAGAACATATCAAACAGTCAAAATATGTGTATGTTGAAGGCTACCTGTTTACCGGAGAAACACAGAAACGTGCAGCCTACCGCGCCATCGAGCTGGCAAAAAAACATGGTGTCAAAGTCGCTTTTACGGTCTCCGATCCCTTTCTGATCAATCTGTTCCGGGATGAATTCCAGGAGTTAATCGAAGGCCCCGTGGATCTGTTGTTCTGCAATCTGGAAGAAGCCCGCAGCCTGACGGGTAAACATGATGCCGTCGATTGTGCCCATGTGATTCACAATCATGTCCCCAACCTGGCATTGACGCTGGGCGGTGATGGTTCGATTCTGATGCATGAAGGTCGCGTGATTCCCATTGAAGGCGTTGATGTGGAAGCCATAGATACAACCGGTGCCGGCGATATGTACGCTGCCGGGATTCTGTATGGAATCACCAACGGGTTGACCTGGCATCAGGCGGGGCACCTGGCTTCGCATGCCGCTGCCCGTATTGTCTCGCAGCTGGGCGCCCGCTTGAAAAAGCCGTTTACTCAGGATGAAATTCAGGAACTGTTGAACTGAAATGAAGCACAGCAATTACCCCCTCTTCGTACGACGCGACCTGGACGGTTTTTTCGCTTTAATGATCGATAACCTGGTCCAGCTTCTGCTTATCGTCGCGTTGTGCGGCCTGTGTGGGATCTCTGCTGATTCAGAATTGTTGCTGCAGTATATTTTGCCTGGCGCGGCGCTGAGTATTCTGTTTGGGAATATCTTCTACGCCTGGCAGGCGCATCAGCTGGCGAAGCGGGAAAATCGGAGTGATGTCTGCGCCTTGCCTTACGGCATCAATACGCCTTCCCTGCTGGTGTATATATTTTTTGTGATGGTGCCCGTCTACCAGCGGACCCAAAGTGCGGAAGCCGCCTGGCAGATGGGGCTGCTGGCCTGCTTCGGCAGTGGTGTCATTGAGTTCGCCGGGGCGTTTATTGCCGACCGCGTTCGCCGAGTCACACCACGTGCCGCTCTGCTCTCAACACTGGCCGGGATCGCCATTGGTTTTATTTCAATGACGTTTGTCCTGAAGATTTATCAACGGCCGATGATTGCCATGCTGCCCGCTGCGGTGGTGCTGCTGACGCTGTTTTCGCATAAAAAATTACCCGTGCCGATTCCCGGTGGACTACTGGCGATTATCGTCGGGACGATTTGCGCCTGGGTGTTACCGGAAGTGATTCCTCAAATGCTGCAGGGATCACCGATGAGTGCAGAGTCAATCAAAACTGCCTGGGAACAATCGGGCTGGTATCGTCCCCACTTTGCTGGGGGAGCCTTATGGGAGCTGTTGAAAGAGCCAGGCGAATGGGCCGGGTATATGTCGGTAATCTTTCCGATGGGACTGTTCAATGTGATCGGCAGCATGCAGAACATCGAATCGGCTGAAGCCGCCGGTGACAGCTACCCTGCCAGGCCGGCGATGATGGCCAATGGCGTGGGAACGATCATGGCTTCATTACTGGGCAGTTGTTTTCCCACAACCATATATATTGGACATCCGGGCTGGAAAGAAATGGGATCACGGGCCGGCTATTCCACACTGAACGGGATCTTCTTTCTGCTGATCTGTCTGACGGGAACGACGGGGGTCATCAGTAGGATCATTCCTCTTGAAGCCGGTGTGGCGATTGTGCTCTGGATTGGTATGGTGATTACGGCGCAGGCGTTTACCGCCTCTCCCGGCAGGCACGCACCGGCTGTGGCGCTGGGATTATTCCCGGCGATCGCTGCCTGGGGCGCGACGATCATGCAAGGCACGTTCCTGGTTGGTGGGGGCAAAACACTTCAGGATGTTTTATCGACCAGTCTGTTTACTGAAGTGAACGGCTTTCTCGTACATGGGCTGGTCGTGATGGAGCGAGGCTTTATTTTTACCTGCATGATTCTGGCTGCCATCTGCGCCTGCCTGATCGACGGTAAATATCGTTCAGCGGCAATCTGGTCCGGAATCGCTGCCCTGTTTGCTTTTCTGGGCCTGACGAATGCGTATGAAGTCATTAATAATGACATTCATTTTCGCCTGGCGTTTCTTTCGGCCGAAAAAGTCGACGGATTGACATTTCATGCGACGGGCATTGCGATCGGCTATCTTTTGTTCGCCGCCACATTTCTGATTCTGGGGGGCTGCAAAGACGAACCTGCCATTCAGGAAACAGAAGAACCGAACCCCAAACCGGATCTCAGTCGCTGAGTTCACCCGTTACTGTTTTGTCGGCGCTTCATAAATCCGCACATTACGAAACTGGCTTTCTGCCCGGGCGATTACATCTTCATCTGCAATGAAGTGCAGGTAACGATATTTCCCAGTCAGGTACCGACCCACACGAATGCGGAATCGTTTCCAGCCTGTTCCTGTGTAGGTGTTGAACTGCTGCCCGATATGAGACCAGGCTTCATAGCCGTAAATCTGGAAGACCTGGTTCCCTTTGTTGTACTTCTTGTCTTTATCAAAGCCGAAACCATGAATCTGGCCTTGATGTAAGGAGCGGAAGTCAAATTCGATCACTGTGTTGGGGGTGATTTCTGCGTTGACCTCCAGTGTCTTCCAGGCATTCCCCCACAGGCGAATTCCTTTTCCCTGTTCTATCAGCTGGTAATTAGTGGGTAGTTCATATTGCCCGTCCTGAAAACTGTAAGGTTCGATTTTGTGTGCTGCAAAATTGATGGCGGGGATATCTCCTGGAGGATCCGCAACGGAAAACTGATCCCGTGCCGGGAAGGCGCCCTGATCGGCCAGTTGCCGAGTTACTTCCGATCCGGTGCTGTCAAACACAATCGCCTGTCCAGCGGTCACAACCCGCTCATCGATGGTTTCCGGTGTCTGATCCTGATTGATCTCGGCATCCGGTTTTTCCTGTGAATGCGTGATCGAGACGCTGCCTGTAAACACGTGAAGTTCTGTCTGTTCGTCGGCATTGACTGCCAGGCCAAAGTTTGCAGATTGAGACAGCAGTGTGAGATTCGCTGTCGTCAGTGTAAACACGTGATCGCGTGAGCTGCCGACGACTGCCAGGCGTCCGGACTTCAGGTGTGCGCGGTTGTCAGAATTGATTCCGAGTTCTGCGGGCCCCTCCAGGGCGATGGTCGTACCACTCAAAAAGTCGATGAGTGTGCGGCCTGATTTGAGTTTCAACCAGCCGGGAACCAGCGGCTTACTCACATCCTGAGTCCACTCGGTCCGCTCCCAGACCGGTTGGTGTTCTTCGATAATCATTGCCGCGGGGACGCCATCACTGGAATCGAGCCGTGTGACGGCGCGGGCCGGAGTGCTGTCCATCATGAGGAGAACCGTCAGAAACAGACAGGCAACGAGGGTTGTTGCCAGCGCATACCGCATCACAGTGAGCTGCTTCCGTGCTGATGCCACGCCGGGATCGATACGGGGAGTACCTGTTTCTCTTTCAGGAGTCAGACAGAACAAATCGAGGAGCGGCTCGGTGTGCCCCTGTTCCCACTGCAGGAGGGAATCGGTATTCATCATTTCCAGATAGAGTTCGCGGGCTGCTTCATCGGTTTCCAGACGTTTCAGGAAATTCTGGTTTTCCTCATCCGTCAATACACCATCCAGGAAGGCGGAAATGATTTCCTGAGTGTTGTTCTGTGTTTCTTCAGGATTTGGTTTCTGATTCATGACTCACAATTCTCCCTGCTCACTGGCAAGTGTTTTCTGAACGCACTCTTGTAATAGCTGCCGGATGCGATAGAGGGTCTGTGACACGGCTCCAACAGAGCGCCCCTGCGCCTCTGCGATCGCTTGTACCGAGCCACCTGAGGTATACCTCTGCTGAATCAGGTTTCGGCTCTGTTCTGGCAGCTTGGAAACACAACGGGCAAGTACCCGCTGCAGGTCCTGATCGCCCGCCAGTTTCTCTTCATTCTGTTTCGCCAGCATCTCTACCAGCTCTACATTAAACACCATTGAATCACGCTTATTGTCGCGATAATAAGCCAGGACCTGAAAGTAGGCGACCTTACAGGCCCAGGCGATAAAATTGCTGCCTGCCTCAAATTCTTCCGAACGGCGCCAGAGAACGAGATTCGTTTCCTGCAGCACATCCTGAACAGCCTGGGAATCAGGCAGCAGTGAGCGAATATAAGCATAAAGCCTGCTCTGGTGAGCAGTTAGAAGTTGGACAAATTTTTCAATCTCTTCGGGTTTCAAGACGGTGCTGATCCTTACGGTCCCTACTGCCGACCAGTCGGCAGCGTCATGATTCTCTGATCCAGAGTGCATCACTTTTAACCATAGCGTCTCTCAATCGAATATATTCGGCCCAACTGGCCTGGGAGACGTTAAAGTAAAACTGGACACAGTCTAATATACCAGAATTTCTCAAATCTCACACAATGAGGAGTTTTCAGGCAAAAAAACTCAAATCGATGAATCTCGATATGAATTTGTGTGAGATTCGGCTTCCCTCCGGTATAGTTTAATACATCATGATTTACACTCATGTGACGTTCCTGAAGACAATGTTGTTTGTCAGATCAGGAATCCCTGAATTTCGCAAAACTCGCCTGTTGTGAACTTTCTTTTCAGACTGTGTCCGGTTTTGCAGTAGCGTCTCCCGGTCCATTTGGGACCGAGTCTGATCGATTGAGAGACACTATTGTAAAATCCGATGCGATCTGGAAACTGATATCGGAATTGCCTGCTGTGAAACAGAACCGTGTAACTCAAAGTGCTCATTCTCTATTTCTGGTTTCATTAACCTTGTCTCTGTTCACGAGCCTTGCATCGGCAGATCAGCAGCCGTCGGCAATTGAAGCGGAAAAACCAAAATCTTCCGTCAGTTACCGCGATCTGATTCTTTCCCATAAACCAGTGGCTTATTGGAGTTTCGAGCGGTACGAGCAAAACGGTTTCAACAGCCAGGCAGTGCGCAGCCCGGATAAGTCAAAGGCGGGAAAACCCGTCCCGGCACTGGTGAGCGGCCAGCCGATGAATCTCCTCGCCGGTCCTCGACCTGCTGAATTTCCTTTGTTTGATGCTCAGAATCAGGCGGCTGCTTTTCAGCCTGGCAAGGGCTTCCTGCGGGTTGTCGATCCCGGTGAGAAAAGCATTTTTGATTTTACTGCAGGCGATGCGATCACCCTGGAAGCATGGATCAATCCCAACTCCACGAAATCCGGACAGTTCAACTATATCATCGGGAAAGGTCGCACAAACCGGAAAGGAGTTGCCCGGGACAATCAGAATTATAGTTTGAGGCTGACCGGCTCGGAAATCAGCTTTCTGTTTTGCACCCAGCCTGAAAAAAAAGGTGAGAAACCCACATACCACCGCTGGACTTCTTCCGGGGGGGGAATCAGTACCCATAACTGGCATCATGTCGCAGTCACTTACAGCTTCGGCAAAAAGAAAAGTCTGAACGCGTATGTCGACGGCCAGCCTGTCTCCGGGAAATGGGATGTAGGCGGCGATACCTCGCGGACACCTGTGGTTGACAATGATGAAGTCTGGATTGGTTCTTCGATGGGCGGGTCAGCAAACAGTTCCTTTAATGGACAGCTGGATGAAGTGGCCGTTTATCGGAAGGCCCTGTCTGCAAAACAGGTGGCGTCACACTTTGAATATGCGGCATTCGATTCACAGATCGACTGGACTACGATTCCGGAAGATCGCCTCAGAGTCGATATTCTGGAAGGGATTCCCAATAAAAAATCCTGGAAGTTTCGGCCGCCTCGCCTGGCGGAAACATTCACACAACCACACTTCGCTTTCATTGAAATTCCCAACCGTTATTCCGAGCGTGGCGTGAAAGTGGATCGGCCTGATCCCTTCATGGTGCGGGCAATGTCGCGCATGACGCTTCCTCAAGGGAAAAAGCGGATTCTGTTGCGTGCCCGCAATGCTGCGCGGCTCTATATTGATGACAAACTGGTAGCAAAAACCGATTTCCACAGAATTACCAATAGCGGACACGACATCGTCTACGATGTCGATCTGAGCCTGGCGCCAAATATTCGTCCATTACACCGGGGTGATACGGAACAGGTTGTTGATTATACCGGCGATGGTAAACCGCACCGCATTCGCTTCGAGATGATCGTTGGCGGTTCCCGGCATCGTCCCGATTTCGGAGAGACAGCGGTTTTTATCGGTAATCCCGGTGAAGATTTTCAACTTCTGACTCCGTCTGATCAGGTGGTCATGCTGACCGACAAGGACTGGTTGCCTTTCGAGCGCGAATATCGTTACAGCCTGATCGCGGTGAATGCAGCACGCCGCCGGGAAGCTTCCGCGAAGGAAGATCAGTACTGGGAATCACGGCATCAACTTGCGAAAGCAGAGATTCTCAAGCAGCCTCAAGTGAATGTGCCATCTGCAGTCAAGGGACTGCGGGCGAATAACGCCATCGATCATTTTATCAATCAGCGACTGGCGAAAGAGCAGATTGCTCAGACACCGCTACTTGGGGATCTGGCTTTTCTAAGACGACTTTCCCTGGACACAACGGGAACTGTGCCGTCCCCAGGGCAAATTAATGCGTATCTGGCTGACGATCCGGAAACGCGGCGTGCGAAAGCGATTCAGCGTCTGATCAACGATCCCGCCTGGGCAGACAGCTGGGTTGGTTACTGGCAGGATGTGCTGGCGGAGAACCCGAATATCCTCAACCCGACATTGAATAACACCGGGCCCTTCCGCTGGTGGATTCACGAATCGTTTTATGATAACAAACCTTTCGACCGCTTCCTGACCGAACTGGTCCTGATG